>Ga0206929_1043_pt1 | contig 34123 bp, 34 predicted proteins | sample Alteio_BWOrgHeat_19_FD_152929 | JGI IMG/M metagenome (GOLD analysis project Ga0206929, IMG submission 152929) | Enriched cells from forest soil in Barre Woods Harvard Forest LTER site, Petersham, Massachusetts, United States -... | ecosystem: Environmental > Terrestrial > Soil > Temperate forest >...
GTTGATCGTACAGTTTTTCACAGGCCCATTTTTGTTTGCCATAGACCGATAAAGCACTTTCGCTGGCTGAAATACTGGAAATGAAGATGCTTTTCCTTACTGCGCATTTTCTGCTTACATCAAGTAATTGTGTTGTTCCTTTTACATTTACATCAAAATCATTTGGTGCGTATGCACAATGAATAACACAATCAACACCCTCAATTATTTTTTGTTGAGGTGCAGCTAACAGGTTATATAAATGATATTCAACGCCGCTAATAACCTGTTGTGGCATATTATGCACAAGTGCCCTTACCTTCCAGCTCTTGCCTGAAAAAAACGCTACCAGGTATGAACCCAGAAAACCATTAGCACCTGTTATAACAACTGTTGGCATATTATTGGTTCAAAGCATTAAGGGCAGTTAAGTGAGCATAAGCCATAATGGAGAGGGTTATTCCTTTGGCAGGTAAGTATTTAAACCCTGAGCCATCTGCAGCAAAAACATTCTTTGCTCCATTCAATCTTCCGTCCTGGTTCAGACTAAACGGATTTGCATTATCACTAAAAGGCAGTGTACCGGCATAGTGTATGCTTGCACCAAAACCCGGGTTGATCTTTTTTAATGTATAACAGCCCAACTTGCGCATAGCTGATGAATATTGCTTTTCCCGCTTTTCGATCTTGTTTTGTTCTTTGGTGCTTAGCTTGAACTCGGCTTTTAAAATGTCTCCGGTAATCGAGGTTGTGTCTTTAATAAGTTCAATAAACTTCTTGTCAGTCATTGAATCAGGATGATGGACACCTAATACTGAAATAGCAGGAAGCAGGTATTGCATTATCTTTCTTCCATCTCTGAAATTAAGTGGCACCTCTTTTATAGTACGGAAAAGCATTAAAGAACGATAACTGTATAATGAAGCTGCTGCCACATCGAAGTTATCATGTTTCGGGTCGTGAAAGAGCGATAGCTGTGCAAAGGCGGTACGTGGCTCATTACTTGCTTTGCCTAACATAGAAGGTTGCAAAAGTGTAAAATACTTATAGGGATCACATAAAAGTGGGAGCCGCTTAGCAATATCTCCCATAGAACGAAGAACTATCCTTGCTGTACTTAATGTACTGGCACACAGAATTAGCTTTTTACACTTTATAGTTTTCTTTTCATCGGTGTTTTTATCTAAATAGCTTACTGCAACTATGTCACCCTCATTCGAAAAACTCAGTACCACAGCATTTGCAGCATATTGAAAATTCGACTTCTTCTTCAATTGGTTGACTGTGAGCCATGGCCTGTATGCTGCACCATTGTCGGAATAAAAATCCATTTCATTGTAATCTGCAACACCTCTGTCTTCTTTCCTTTCTGTTAACAGAGCGAGTGCAGGCTTACCCATATAGAAGCCATTTTTATTTAAGCTTGCCTTCTTATTCTTGTACTTCGAATATATCTTCTTACTGTTACTGTCAATATCAGTGGGCTTTTGTAAGTTCTTTAATCCTTCAGCAGTATAAGAAGTTGCATCATCCTGTTCTGCACTAATGCCAATTCTATCCGCAATAACCTGGTATGCGCTTTGCATTTTATCCACCGGTAATCCGGCTGCTTCAAGTTCCTTTGGCGAAAAAACACAACAGCCTACACCCCATGCATTGCCTAAACCACCATAACTAAGGCTTTCCATCGGGAAGAAGCTCTCCGATAATATCGGCAAATACTTGTCAGCATTTCGCATAACGAACTTACGTGCAGGAGTTAACTGTGCGCCTGTACCTGTTTTGCCGGTTGTAATTCCTTCAAAGTCTTTTCCCAGCCAATATTTATATTGATCGGTATCATGTTCGTGAATATCAGTAAAACTTTTCTGTGGGGTTATCTTGCTATACGTATCATCATATTCTCCTGCATCGAGCATAAGTACTTTTACACCTTTTTCTATCAGCGTTTGTGCTGCCATGGCACCGGTGCAGCCTGAGCCAACAACTATATAGTCATGTTCTCCGGTTAAATCCATGCTAAGAGAATAAAACCGGTTAAGGCATTCCATACTGCCCTTATTCCGGATAGGATAATTGAGAACAATCCGACCTTATTGGAAGGAAGAAAATGCCTGGCATACCTTGGGTTGCTTTCTAGTATTGAGAATAAAACATATATCTTCTTACGTATTCCACTTTCGGAGTTATTCAAAGCCAGTGCACCGTCAACCATACCTATTACAAATGGATGTTTGAGCATGAAATCAAGCCTTTTGCTTTCTTTTTCAGTTAGGGTAATGTTCAGTTTGCCCTGAGCCTGAATGTAAAGCGATATAGTTAATTGATCAGCTTCTTCACCCAACAGATATTGAGTAAAAACCTTGGCTTCTTGGGTTAGTAATGCTTCGTTGGCAGGCTGCATAATTCTTCAAGGTAAAGATAAATGAAAATGACATAGTTTTGCTTCATGGCTAAAACAATATTTGAGAAGCACAGAAAGGAGAATTTTAAATCGAGCATGCTTCGGTTAGGGTGTAACCTGTTCCCTGTATACAGAAGAACAGGTGCACGTGTTGTATATGTTTCAGATGACGTTAAGGATATTCATGTAAGACTTGGACTTAATTGGAAGACAAGGAACTACGTAGGTTCTGTTTTTGGCGGAAGTATTTATGGTGCACTCGATCCTATTTATATGTTGCAGATAATTCATTTGCTTGGCGATGAGTATATAGTATGGGATAAATCGGCACAGATAAAATTTATGAAACCGGTTTACAAAAAAGTGTATTCAAGGTTTTTGATAACCGATGAATTGATGAATGAAATTGTGGCTAAGGTTAAGGCCGACGGTAAGTATACAATTGAGTTACCGGCGCACTTTGAAGATGAGGAAGGAATACGGTACGCTGAGGTTACAAAGACAATTTATATAGCGGATAAGAAATTCTATAAAGAACGAAAAAAAGAGAAAGAGGCCTGATTCCTTATTTCGTTTGGTAATCGCCTTGGCTTTTTCGGGCAAACTTGTACTTCACATAGTCAGAATCAGAAAGGAATTTTAGTGGAGCATCAAGCTGTACTGAATACAACGAAGTTAGCCTGTCATCCAGCAACCTTGTTAAATGATTCCATGTTTCTACCCCGGCTTTTATTCTAAGGCTATCAAACACAGGGTACGTTAATTCTTTGTCTTCTTTAGAATCAATAATTGATTCGTAATAGCTTCCATCACTAGCTTTATCAAACCTTACCCGAATGTGTTTTACAAACTGGGGATAGTAATAATCATCTTTGCTGGTTTCAAAGCGTACTTTTTGCACCAAGCCTGTATACCTGTTTACATTAACCTGGAAATATTCAATATCATACAGCGGAGAGCCATAATATGCTCTCCTGAAGACTGAGTAAAAACAATAGAGAATTTTACTTGGGTTTATTTCATTCTCCCAGGTAAAGTGGTAAGTAATATCAACCGTACTGTCATTCGGGCATGCTTCATACCATATCCACTTCAGCGGCGGACTTGGCGTATTGGGCCTGATGTACATTTTGGGTTTATACAGTGTGGCTAGATTTTCAATAGTCTGCTTTTTGCCCTTGATTAATACTGTATCTGAAGCAGTGAGAGTTTTGTAGGCTCTTGCTTTTCCTCCGCTGATAAATGCTCCTAATAGTAAAGCAGCCAGTAGCAGGGTACAGCCAAGGATAATATTTCTCAGGGTTTTCATATGGGAAAATAAAGATAAGATAGTTTTAAGTCCATTCAAATAAAACAGCAGGCGGGGCGGCTTTCGCTCCCTGCTTGCCTGATTTTCCTAAGCTCGCATCTTTCGCAGCTAACCCGCGCCCACCTTTTGCCTATTTCAAAATGGTCTTGAGGTATGCGTAAATAAAAATGGTATTTTTGCCTTCATTCGTAATTCGTAATTTATAATTCGTAATTAATTTGAAGCCCTCTATACCAAAAGGAACACGAGATTTTTCACCAAGCGAAATGGTGAAACGCAATTATATTTTCGATACCATAAGGCAGGTGTTTAAAACCTATGGCTATTTACCTATCGAGACCCCAAGTATGGAGAACCTCGAAACATTAATGGGTAAATATGGCGAGGAAGGCGATAAACTGATATTTAAGATACTGAACAGTGGCGATTATTTAGATAGTCTAAAGGATAAGGATACCAAGGCAATGAGCTCGAAAGAGCTTACTAGGTTTATATCTGAAAAAGCACTTCGCTACGACCTTACTGTGCCGTTTGCCCGTTATGTTGTACAACACCAAAACGATATTACGTTCCCATTTAAGCGTTACCAGATACAACCCGTTTGGCGTGCCGATAGGCCACAAAAAGGCCGTTATAGGGAGTTTTATCAATGCGATGCTGATGTTATTGGTAGTAACTCCCTATTGAATGAAGTAGAGTTAGTACAGATGATTGATGAGGTGTTTACCAAGTTGGGAGTACCGGTAATTATTAAGATTAATAATAGAAAGATATTGCAAGCTGTTGCGGAAGTGGTTGGAACACCAGATAGGATGATTGATATTGCAATTGCTATTGACAAATTAGATAAAATTGGTGTAGAGGGAGTTGAAGAAGAGTTTAGGCAAAAAGGATTTAAAGATGAAGAAATAAAGAAATTGCAGGATTTTATTTTGACAGCGGCCAATAAAGTCGCGTTTATGGGTTTGGCGCAGAAAGGAAGCCATAATATAAATACTCTAAATTTCTTAAGAAATGGCTCTGAATATAGGAAATCGGAAATTTTTCAAAAGGGGGCGGAGGAGCTTGAGATGATTCTTAATGCAGTAGAAAATGGATTGATGAGTAACTCAAAAATTCAACTCGATTTTTCATTAGCACGAGGCCTCAATTATTATACGGGTACCATTATTGAAGTGCAAGTTGATAGAAGTAAATGTTCATCTGAATTCACAAGTAGTATTTGCGGTGGCGGTCGCTATGATGATTTAACAGGCGTGTTTGGTAAGGTGCAAGGTTTTGAAAAATTATCAGGTGTTGGTATTTCTTTTGGAGCAGATAGAATTTATGATGTAATAGAAGAGTTAGGAAAATTCCCTGCTGATGTTACCAGTGCAACAAAGGTCTTGTTTATGAATTTTGGAGATGAATACATTAACACTTGTTTGAAAGAAGCTGGTTTGCTGCGCACTGCAGGTATAAGTGTTGAAGTGTATCCCGATAAAATTAACCCTGAGCGATTTGATAAAGAAAGAAAGAAGCAATTTGAATACGCAGAGAAAAAAGGAATTCCTTACGCTATTATTCTCGGTGAAAAGGAAATGGAAGAATATAAGAATGGAATAATCAATTTAAAAACTATAGGTGGCGATACAAAGAAAGTTCCATCTGCTGACCTTATAAAATATATTGTATGAAGCTTTTTGCCATAAATAGTAAAATAGACTTTGCGACTATAAAAAGCCTTATTGCAGATAATGCCCGTATTGCTCTTTCAGAAGATGCTGAAAAGAGAATTACCAAGGCAAGAAAGTATTTAGATAAGAAAATGGCTGAATCTAAAGAGCCTGTATATGGTATTAATACAGGTTTTGGTGCTTTGCGTAATGTAAAGATCCCACCAAAAGATTACAGCCTCTTGCAAACAAACCTTATTCGTTCGCATGCATGCGGCAGTGGTGCAGAAGTACCTGCTGAGATCGTAAAACTGATGCTGCTGCTAAAAGTGCAGTCACTAAGTTATGGTCATTCAGGTGTAGATGTTTCAACGGTTGAAAGACTTATTGACTTTTATAATAACGATATTCTGCCAGTGGTGTATGAGCAGGGCTCATTGGGTGCTTCTGGCGACTTAGCACCACTGGCGCATTTGTGTTTACCGCTTATTGGTGAAGGCGAAGTGTACCATAAAGGCAAAAGGAAAAGTACTGCACAGTTGTATAAGGATATGAAGTGGAAGCCACTTGCACTTAAGCCTAAAGAGGGACTTGCATTACTTAACGGTACCCAGTTTATGAGTGCGTATGGAGTATGGCTTGTAATGAACTCTCAACGCTTGGCGGTTATGGGCGATATTATTGCTGCGCTTTCGTTAGATGGTTTTGATTGCAGGTTAGAACCATTCAGTAAACTGGTGCAAGATGTTCGTCCACATAAAGGGCAGACAGAATGTGCAAAGCATATTACTGATCTACTGAAAGGAAGCAAGATAGCTTCGCTCAAAAAATCTGATGTACAAGATCCTTATTCTTTCCGATGCATACCACAGGTGCATGGCGCTATACGTGATGTTGTGGAGCATGTACAATCAATTATTTTAAAAGAAATTAATTCAGTTACCGATAACCCATTGATATTCCCTGATGAAGATGAGATCATCTCCGGCGGTAATTTTCACGGGCATCCCCTGGCAATGGCATTCGATTACCTGGGTATTGCAATGGCCGACCTTGGCAATATATCTGAACGCAGAACCTATAAGTTGATATCAGGTGAAAGAGGCTTGCCTGCTTTTCTTGCAAAAGATGCGGGATTAAACTCAGGATTAATGATCGTTCAATACGGAGCGGCATCGATAGTCAGCCAGAATAAGCAATATGCAACACCGGCATCGGTTGATAGTATTATATCATCAAACGGACAGGAAGATTACGTTAGTATGGGTGCCAATGCAGCAACCAAGTGTTATAAGATAGTTCAGAATTTAAAGACTATCCTGGCAATTGAGCTTATTGCAGCGGTTCAAGCTATTAGTTTCCGCAGGCCGCTTAAAACATCTCCTTTACTTGAAAAACTAATTGCTGATTTCCAAAAGCAGATTCCTTTTATTGATGAGGATAGGGTGATGCACGATGATATTATGAAGAGCCTTGCTTTTATTGAAAGGCATTTGAAAGCCTGACCGATTTCTTTTTACCTTTTTTTATTATATTAGCATTACAATTATGTTAACCACTTAACCATAAAACAATGCCAACATCAGGTGAAATTGAACGAGAGAGGCGCAGAAACAAAGTAGAGATAATTATTACTGATTTCTCGAAATGCTATAATTGCAAATCAACAGGCCTTACTGAGAATGATAAATTCTGCCCGCATTGTGGTTTTCCTCAACATGGTACACAGTGGCAAATGAAGTCTTTTATGATCAGGGTGAAATTCAAGAAGAAAAAACTTGAAGAAATGAAAAGTAAAATAAGAACCGCCAGAAACATACTATATGGATTGGCAATTCTGAATCTGATTTTTGGTTTAATTGTAAGCGTTAATTCTGCATCTCCTGCAGTAGGTGTAATAGTGTCAGTAATTACCGCTGGAATATTTTTTGGATTGGGTTTATGGTGTAATAAAAACCCTTTTGCAGCTATTTTAACTGGTTTTTTTGTGTTTATCACTACAATTGTAATCGGTGCAGTTGCAGATCCAAGAACATTGTTGAGCGGTTTAGTTATCAGAATATTAATAATAAGTGCATTTGTATATGGTTATAAGGCAGCAAAAGATTCCCAGAAAATGGAAAAAGAGCTTGAAGTTTTAAATACGGCCGTAGATCTTAATGAAGCAGATGGAGTGCCCGAAATGCCAGCATGAGAATAGGGGCGCCGCTTTATTTTGTGGCAATTGCGGTAAAAAGCTCGTAGAAGATGTTGCGCCCACATATGAGGGGCATGTAAAAAAGGTTTCTGTATTCTTTTTTGTTTTGCTGGTATACATAGCAATTATTCACTTCAGTAAATTTACTGTAGGATTCGGGTCAATTATTTTAACTGACATAGCCTTTGCCTTGATAGTTGTAGTTTTTGCTATAATTAACTATAGTAATGTAAGGCCTTTGGTTACTGCCAGATCATTACAGTTGCCAGTAATATTCTTTACTGTTATTTCTGCTTGTGCAATTGCCTTCTTTGTGTCTGTATTTGCAGATATGTTAAATAGAGGCTTATTTGATAAGACTGAAACAGCTTATTACCAATATTACAGTGAATCTCCAAGCCCATTGTTCTTTACTATACTTTCTGTTGGGGTAGTTCCGGCAGTTTTTGAGGAAATCGCCTTCAGGGGTATATTGTTTACAGAACTTCAAATGGTAACAAACACCCGCGCTGTTATATTTATTACTTCCTTTTTATTTACCATGTTACATTTTTCTTTGATTTCAGTATTATGGCTATTTCCCGGAGCATTGGCTCTTGGTTATTTGCGGGCTAAATACAATACAATAAGCTATGGAATACTTGCACACTTTATCTATAACACAAGTATTGTTTTAATTCAATATTTCGCTATTAAAACTATTCTGTGATAGCAACGAATGTTCTACCTGATTCCCTTTACCGTATCTTTTATTTGCTTTGGTAAAGCAGTTAACCCTTGCTTGGCCTGGGCATAACCAGGTTTTAATGCCAATGTAGCATTCCAGCAGTAGCGGGCAGAATCATATTCTTTTAAGGTATAATATGCTCCACCAAGGTTGTACCATATATCTACATTGTTATTATCCGCATGAACGGCCTCTTTTAATTCATGAAGTGCTTCATTCACTTTTTGCTGTGCCGCTAATTGCATTCCTTTTGATAAGAAAGCTCTGCCAAGTAGTTCTCCTTTACCTTGCAAGGGTGGGTAGGTGGGTGTAATTTGCCTTGTTGTATCCCAATATAGTTTTGCCTTATCCGGATCACCGAGGTTCATATAGCATACACCTAAATTGAAATAACTTACGTCGTATGTATGAAAGATACTGATTGATTTATGCAGGTATATCATTGCAGTATCAAGTAATTCCTTAACTCTGGCTGAGTTCTCTGGCTCCATTGATAGCTTAATGAATCCTGTACCGGCATTTCCATTTGTCATAAAACTATTTGGGGCAGTCTTTACATCAGCAATAAACAAGGTGGTGTCATTCTTCCATTCTTTATTGCGTTCAATTGTTTTAACGAAGCCCAGCATAGTTAAAGCTATGGAAACAGCCGCCAGCGCTTGCTTTTTTTGAGCCAAAGGTAGTTTCTCCGTTAACTTAACGAGTCCGAATGCTATAAGTATTGTAAAACCGAGCGAAGAATGGAATATCAATCGCTCACCCATTGTAGCACCAATATCGAGTACAAAATTCGATACCAGTGCAAGGTTAAGCAGGAAGAAGAAAATTGGGAAAGCCAGGATGTTTTTTCTGATAACTAAAAGTATTCCCCATACTGTAATGCCAATATATATAAGTATCGTAGCCCAAACAGACATGTCAGAAAAACTATGGTATGGTATTTGTGCATAGGAATAATCGGCAGATAAATGAGCTGGGTAGAACAGGAGTACAATGTATTTGCCCAGCACAAATAACTCCGTTGCTATTTTTTGAATTGGTGTAGCGTATAAATAGGGATTGGTGAGTATTTTGTCATTATGCACTGCATGTGGTATGCCAACCGAAGCAAACCTGATTATAAAATACAAAACAAGCACGCCGACATAGGGTAGAGACTTGAGGAGTGACTCTTTAGGGTTCTCTTCCTCAAGTAAATAAAATGTAAGTGGGAGTAGAATTAATAAAGTGGCAGCATATTCTTTAGCTAATAGCGCAAGTAAGAACGACAGCATACCAAGAATAAGAAAGAGTGGTTTCTTGACTTCAACATATTTTAAACTGAAAATGAAAGTGAGCATGATAAGTGTGAGCGATAATATCTCATCAAGGCTTTTTATATTGGCTATTGCTTCAGTATGTATGGGGTGAATAACAAACAGAGCTGTCGTAAGAAATGCAATGTCATCACCAAAGGCCACTTTTTTCAATAAAAAGTTATGCAGAAAATAGAAAATGGAAAGAGCACAGAGTATAAAGAACGAAACGCTTAATAAGTGTCTTATACCTGGTGTTTCACCAAAAAGTTGATGCTCTATCGCGAAAATAACTACTGATAATGGGCGATACCGGCCTCCAGAGAGCTGCTGGCTTCCGTCGCCGTGCATGTATTGGTTGTAGCTGTCGTAGGTATCGGTAGTAAATATTTTGCTTATTCCTGAAAAGCCTTGTTGTACATACTTGTTGTTGTTTATAACAAGTGTATCATCAAGTGCATATTCATTGTTTACGGTGTTTATATAAAAGCCAAAGGCAAGTGCAGCTATAATAATACACTTGATATTGAATGTGAAATTGAATATGGATATAGAGGCAGAAAGTTTGGGAGCAGGCGCTGTATTTTTCTTATTCATTACACTTACTTAATACCGGCAACATCATTCACCTTAGGTGGTAGAGCACCTAAGCCTTGTTTTGCCTGTGCATAGTCTGGTTTCATTTGCAGTGTTACCATCCATGCATAGCGTGCAGAATCGTATTGTTTTACGGTAAAGTATGCACCACCAATGTTATACCACAGGTCAGGATTAGTATTGTCAGCAAACAGGCCTTTCTTTAATGCCGTTATGGCATCTCTTGTCAGTCCCTTGTTTCCATCTTGCATAGCTACGTTCAAATATTGTCTTCCTAATAAAGGGAAATATGTTTTAAGATTCGGATGGTCGGGGTACAACTGTTTGGCTTTGTCCCAATACTTTTTTGCTGAGTCGGGGATCTCGAGTTTGTAATACGCAATACCCAGGTTAAGATAGCTATTGGTGTACTTAGGGTGCATCCGTATTGATTTCTCCAAATAGAAGATAGACTTATCAATCAGTTTGTTTTTTTCTTCAGCACCTTTCTTGCCGGTATCTTTTACCTGTTCTGCAAGGTCAAGGAAACGTGCGCCAGCGTTACCGTTTACCATTATGCTTTCAGGTGCCACTTGCACATCATGGGTAAATAGCGTTACGTCGTTTTTCCAAAGCACATTTCTGTTAATACATTCAATACCGCACAAAATAGTTATACCTGTTATTACTGCCAGAATGATCTGCTTCTTGCCCATAAACTCAGGGCTTCTCACAATACCATATGAGATCACTACTACAAAGCCAAGCGAAGAATGAAAATCTAAACGCTCGCCCATGGTAGCACCTACAGTAAATAAAAAGTTAGACACCATTGCAAGGTTTGCCAGGTAAAAGAATATAGGGAATGCCAGTATCTTCTTCTGCATGGCAAGTTTTATTCCCCATACTATTATAGCAGCGTATATAAGTATACATATCCAAACCATTGGGTCGGTAAAATCGCGATATGGTAATTGGTTGTAAGAATAATCTGCTGAAAGCGGGTACGGGAAGAAAAGCATAAATAAGTATTTACCCATTACATAAATTTCAGAGCCCAGTTTTTGTGAAGGGCTGGCAAGTAAGTACGGATTGTTTAATATTTCATCGCTCGGTACATTATGCGGAACACCAACCGATTTAATACGCACAAGCATATAAATTGCGAACACAACGTAATATGGCAGGCTATTCATGATAGAGTTGTTCAGGTCTTTTTTTGCAACGGTATAGAATAGTAGCGGTAGCAGGAATATTAATAGCATAGCATATTCTTTTGCTAGTAATGAAAGGAAGAAGAATATGGATGCAAATACCAGGTTCTTTATTTGTTTGTCTTCTTTATCAGCTTCTGCATAGCGCAAGGCAAATATGAATGTGAGCAGAATAAATATTAACGACAGCATTTCGTCAAGACTCTTTACGTTAGCAACAACCTCAGTATGTAAGGGATGAATGGCAAATAATAACGCTGCTAGAAAAGCCATATCATCTCCTTTCTTCATATTGACCAGTAAATATTGGTCGAGGAAATAGAATACTACAAGTATGCAAGCCATGTAAGCCAGAATACTTACCAGGTGTCTTACTACAGGCGATTCTTCAAAAATAGCGTGCTCAATAGCAAATACTATAATAGATAATGGCCTGTAACGGCCACCTGCCAACATCTGACTCGCATTCATTTGGTGGTAATAGCTGTAATAGGCGTCATGGGTCAGAATCCCTTTTATGCCGCCAAAGCCATCCTGAACAAATTCGTTTTTGGTTATAACAATACCATCATCAAGGGCGTATTCATTTCCTATAGAGTCAGCATAAAATACCAGGCCCAATGCAAGCAGAATAATACACTTTACCTTAAAAGTGAAATTGAAAATAGGGTTGGAGAGTTTGCCTTCTTCTATTCCCATTACAGGTATATCAATTTGAATTGCAGTCTTCTAACAAAGCTACGGTAATTCTTGCGTATATTTTTATCGAGCATACGTATGTCCTTGTACTGTTGAAACATTTCAATAAGTATCATATCAAAAGCGGAACTTTCCACAAAGTTAATTTCTGTTTCGAATCCGCAAACACAAAGTGCACCTGTATGTGCTAAAAACTTCTTTATTGTCTTTTCGTCAGTGTCCAGTGTTTTGCAACTGCCAAAATGTATTATTTTATTCTGGCAACCATCCTGCATCATATCGGCAAGCTCATCAAGGGTAACAAATTCTTTCCCTACCTGTATGCATTCAGGCTTACCATGAAAAGCAAAATATGCAATAGAGTAGGCAGCGTATTTTTTTAATTTCCAAAGTGAAATGTAGTATTCAAGATTTTCTCTTGTTCCACATTGCTTATATATGTACTTAATATCATTGTTCTGTTGTAAAAAAGTAAGTGCAGCACGAATACTTGAATTATCGCGCATATCTTTTTGCCAATCTCCCTCCAGGCAAAAAACGTTTTTCTTATAACTCTGGGCTATACTCATATTCCGAAGGTATTCTTTTAAGCGCCACAAAAATAAGCGGAATAAAGTGGCTTTATGTCACTATTCACCTATATTTGACAGAAAATTAACCTTTTTTGAGGAATAGGTCATGAACGATTTGGATAACAGACTTGAGATTATTTATAAAGAAATCGAAAAAATTTTATCTTTGCATGGCAAATTAGAGGAGACCATCAAAAAACTTAAGTCTGATAATCAGGTTCTTACGGATAAGATGAAGACCTTGGATGAGCAGTTAAAAAAGGCCAGAGAAGCAGGTGAAATGGCTCAACTGGAGAAATTAAAACATAATTCTCAAAACAACCAGGAAATAAACAATAAAATAGACGAACTCTTAAGTGAAGTAGAGCGATGTATTACATTGCTGAAAAAGTAGCAAATGAGCAGAGATACAATGAAATCGAATACAATAAAAGTAAATATCTCAGGAAGAGAATACCCGGTAAATGTAACCCCTGAAAATGAGGCAAATATGCGTAAAGCAGTTGCACTTATTAATGAACAGGTAAACCAGTATTCCTCAGCTTATGCCATAAAAGACCCACGTGACCTTTTGGCCATGTGTGCCTTACAAATTGCTTTTCAGCAGATTGAACACGGGAATTCAGAACAAATTGGCGAATTAATAGAGACCAGAGTAAGAGCCATTGAAAACGTGTTGCATTTAGTAAAGTAGCAAACCTTCTTTTAAGGGTTCATTAAACCAAATACAATGAACCTAGATATAGTAACCATTATAGTAATTGCCGCCGCTGCCGTTGTAGGTATAGGGCTTGGCATATTAGTTACAGTAACAATTATTCGTAGAAACCTTAAGAAAAAGGGCGATGAACTGCTAAAGGATGCTGAAAGGCAGGCAAATACTTTAAGGGATAAGAAGATGCTTGAGGCTAAGGAGCGCTTTTTGCAGCTTAAGGCAGAACATGAACAAAGCGTTAATGAAAAGAATAAGAACATTATTGTTATTGAAAATAGGGCTAAGCAAAAAGAACAATCTATTACGCAAAAGATAGAACAGGTTCAGCGTAAGGAAAAAGACCTTGATGGACTTAAGACAAGCCTGAACGAGCAATTAAAGATTGCTAACATAAAAGCAGAAGAGCTCTCTAAAATGCATCAAAGGCAGGTTCAGCAATTAGAGGCTATCTCTGAAATTTCTGCTGAGGATGCGAAAGTTCAATTAATAGAATCATTAAAGCAAGATGCCAAAGCACAGGCGGCCAGCATTATTAAGGAAATAGTTGACGAGGCTAAGCTTACTGCAAATAAAGAAGCTAAGAAAGTAGTTATCCAGTCAATTCAAAGGGTTGGAGTGGAGCAGGCAGTTGAAAATGCAGTAGCTGTATTTAATATTGAGAATGATGAAATGAAAGGCCGTATCATTGGCCGTGAAGGACGTAATATTCGCGCATTAGAAGCTGCAACGGGCGTTGAGGTTATTGTTGATGATACTCCTGAAGCAATTATTATATCATGTTTCGATCCACTAAGGCGCGAAATTGCCCGTATGGCTTTGCACCAATTAGTAACAGACGGTCGTATTCACCCAGCGCGTATTGAAGAAATAGTTGAAAAATGTCGCAAGCAGTTGGAAGAAGAAATTGCGGAATTAGGTAAAAGAACTGTTATTGACCTGGGATTAAATAATCTGGCTCCGGAATTAATTCGCCTGGTTGGTAAAATGAGGTACCGTTCTTCATACGGTCAAAATTTATTGCAACATTCTAAGGAAGTAGCAAACCTTGCTGCAACTATGGCATCTGAATTGGGTTTGAATCCTAAATTGGCTAAACGTGCAGGGTTATTGCATGATATTGGAAAGGTGTCGGATGAAGAACCTGAATTGCCTCACGCTATTTTGGGTATGAAGCTTGCTGAAAAATACAAGGAAAAACCTGAAATATGCAATGCTATTGGTGCTCACCACGATGAAATTGAAATGACCAGCTTGCTTTCTCCAATTATACAGGTGTGCGATGCTATCTCGGGTGCCCGCCCAGGTGCAAGGCGCGAAATGGTTGAGCAATATATTAAGCGATTGAGAGATCTGGAAGCGCTTGCAATGTCATATAAAGGAGTTGAAAAAACCTATGCTATACAAGCAGGTAGAGAATTGCGTGTAATTGTTAGTAGCGATAAAGCTTCTGATAAAGACGCGGAGCTTCTTTCATTTGAAATAGCGCAGAAGATTCAGAATGAAATGACCTATCCAGGTCAGGTGAAGGTTACTGTTATTCGTGAAACAAGGGCAGTAAGCGTAGCTAAGTAATTAGCGTGTAGCATAATTAAAGTATCGCCAATCGTGGGCTTGGCTTCATTACGGATTGAGTAATAACCAGTGAATGGTTTTTATGGCTTGTTAAAGCTAGTTCAAGCCTTGACTGGAACTTATTGGAAATATTTTTTCAAACTCAAAATTGGCCTTTCTATTAAATACCAGGATGCACTTGCCATTATAATAGCTATTAAAAAAAGCATGATGAATAAATCCGCATCACCTTTCATATTGGGAAAATACTTGTTAAAGCCAGTATTAAAGTACACATTTGTCGCATAGGCTTGGTATAAGTAAATACCATAACTTATACTGCCCAGATACAAAACAACATTATTTTCAAGGAAAGATTTTATAACTCTGCTAAACCCATTATTGGCTGCTATTGTAACAATAAAGAAAAATACAACAGAATTTCCAAAGTTCGGAAATATGCCTCTTAACTCAGGGTTTAAAAAGCCAGGGTCAATAAAAAGCAAAATATAAATAAGTATTGAAATGAGCAAATACGTTTTATATAACCTGGGTCTGAATGGTTGTGTTCTTTTTCTTTGAATATATGCGATCAAAGCTCCGAATCCAAGAGAATCGAAACAGCTTGTAGTGGCAGCATTTACCCCCATCAAATAATGAATATAATATGCGAAGTAAATCTTACTTAATATTCCAATAAGAATAAAAATAATTATTGTTCCTAATATCCATCGTTTAGGTACAATAAATATTAAAAATGGCCAAATAAGATAGAATTGTTCTTCAATAGCAAGAGACCATAAGTGTGTTACATTTCCTGTATAGGTGCTTTTGGCAACCATAAACCAGTTAAGTGTATAAGTTAATAAATAAACTATATACTCTTTAATACTATTATAGGAAAGTATACATAGAATGGCAATGAGCAAGTAGTAAATCGGAAATATGCGTAGAATTCTTTTTATGTAAAAATTCTTAATTGCCTTTAGAAATGATATTTTTCCCTCATGTATCTCCTCTTTTTTATTTAAAAGGATAGATGTTATTAGAAAACCACTGATAACAAAAAATAAGTTGACTGCTGCTGAATAAGGTATGTTGGAGAATACGAAATTGTTCGAGAAGTCTAATGAAACCCAGTGCCCTACAACTACACTTAAAACTGCAATAAATCTCAGGCCTTCTATCTGTGGCATGAAATTAAGGGACCTTTTGTTTGAAGTTAGTTTCATTGTTTAGAGTAGTGTTTCGTATAAAGAAGCGTATAAATATACCAATAGAACTTAATAAATACAGATGTGTTTGTCCTTGTCGTGGTCAAAGTAATAATTTGTCTTTTTCAAAATAGTTAAAAAGTTTCAATAACTTCTCCTTATAAGAGTTGTAAATGCGTTTATATTTACCCGTAAATAGGGTGGTAAGATTTATGATAAGAATATTGTTTTTAGCGGATATAAATTCACCACATACTCAAAAATGGGCTTTATCACTGGCTAATAATGGATTCTCTATCGGTATATTCAGTCTTAATAAGCCTTCAACCGATTGGTTTAAAGAGAATAAGAACATTGAATGCTTGTCGAAAGAAACAGGTTCTAATGTTGCTGCGAAAAAGGAGATAGGTAAACTGGCCTATATAGGTGCAGTTCCTGCATTAAAAAGAGCAATTCAATCTTTTAAGCCTGATATAGTACATGCGCACTATGCCACTAGCTATGGTATGCTGGGAGCCCTTGTGGGATTTCATCCGTATGTAATTTCTGTTTGGGGAAGCGATGTATATGATTTTCCGCAAAAATCGTTCCTGCATAAATTTATTCTTAAGCGCAATTTAAAAAAGGCTGATGCTATACTGTCCACTAGCAATTCAATGGCAATAGAAATTGCAAAGTATACAACTAAAAAAATTGAGATAACTCCTTTTGGTGTTGACCTGAATGTATTTAAACCACAAAAAGTAAAGTCACTATTTAATGAAGGTGATATTGTGGTGGGTACTATTAAATCACTAGAGTCAAAGTACGGAATAGAATACCTTATTGAAGCATTTAATATTTTTTGTACCAAGCATAAGGAGTTACCATTGAATCTGTTTATAGTAGGAGGTGGTTCAAAAGAAACAGAGTTAAAAAGACTTGTTAGTTCTTTAGGAATTGAGGATAAAGTAAAGTTTGCAGGACGAATACCCAATTCAAGGATCCAAGAATACCACAATATGCTTGATGTATATGTAGCACTATCAGTTGATGATAGTGAGAGCTTTGGGGTTGCTGTAGTAGAAGCTGCTGCATGCGAAAAGCCTGTTGTTGTTTCAAATGTAAGTGGATTCGCTGAAGTAGTTGAAAATGGAATTACAGGTATAATTGTTCCGGTGAGGAATGCAAAAGTTGCTGCAAATGCTATTGAGCGAATTGTTATGGATAAAGAATTAGCAAAGCAAATGGGCGTTAATGGAAGGAAGAGAGTAGAAGAGCTGTATAATTGGTCAGCTAATTTGAAAGGCATAGTAAGTATCTATAATTCCCTATTAAAGTGTAATGGATAATAAGGATATGCCATTTATTTCTATCATTATCCCTTGTCGGAATGAAGAGAAAAGTATTGCAACGGTACTAACAAATCTTATTAGCCAGGATTACGATAAAAGCAAAATGGAGATTCTTATTGTTGATGCATTAAGTGCAGATAAAACAAGAAGTATAATTGCAGAATTTACCAGGCAATATGGCTTTATAAAAATGCTTGATAATCCCAAAGGCTATACTCCGGTTGCACTTAATATTGGAATAAAGGCTTCTGTAGGTGACCCTATTATTCGTATTGATGCACATACTAAGTACGATAATGATTATATAAAGAAAACACTTGAAACATTTAGCGAAACCAATGCAGATATAGTTGGCGGCCCAATGCGTCCTATAGGTGATAATCCATTACAATTGGCTATTGCCTCGGCAACTACAACCTCTTTCGGAATAGGAGATAGCAAGTTTCACGATGAGAACCACAAAGGATTTGTGGATAGTGTATACCTTGGGTCATGGAGGAGAAATGTTTTTAATGAAACAGGTTATTTTGATGAAAATCTTGTCCGTAATCAGGACGATGAGTTTCATTACAGGGCAAAAAGTCTTGGAAAGAAAATATACCTTAACCCTGAGATCAAATCGTGGTATTACCCGAGAAGTAGTTTTGCATTGCTTATAAAACAGTATTTTCAATATGGCCTTTATAAGCCATATGTATTGAAGAAAGTAAAATCAGAGATTAAAATCAGGCACCTTATACCGATTATGTTTGTGTTATACTTGCTGAGCTTGCCTTTGGCTTTTGCTTTTTTAGTATGGCTTGTTCCTTTAACAATGTACATAGTGTTAGATATTTATTTTTCGTCGCGTTCTCCTCATTCATTACAGGTTAAGTTATTGTCTCTGCTTGTTTTCCCATTTATTCATATAAGTTACGGAACGGGTTTTATTTTAGGGTTGTTTAAGAAATTTGATAAGGCAAAGTAATGGAACAAGTATCTAAAATAAAATATTGGTTTTTGTGCCTGGTGCCTTTTGTAATGTGTACTTATCCCTTTTGGGCGGCATATGTAATTATAGGCTACTTTCTTTGCTGGCTTATTGAAGGTGAGTTGAAGACTAAAATGCAAAGGATAAAGTCGAACAGGTATGTATTATTGTTTGTCGGCTTCTACGTGTTAAATTTCATCGGAATATTGTATACAATGAATTCTGGGAATGGCTGGTTTAACTTACAAGTTAAGCTAAGTCTTTTGTTGTTCCCGTTGTTGTTATCAGGTGAGGGGCTGATGGATATAAAAAAGCTTAAGCTGATAATGTATTCCTTTATAGCAGGCTGTGTTGTCAATGGCCTGGTTTGTATTGGTAATGCGATATTTAAGCTAGTTGAGCATAATATTTTTGAGTTTCAGTATAAGCAACTATCTATATTAATGCATACAAGCTATTTCTCAATGTATATTGATGTAGCGCTACTCTTTATCTTTTATTTATTTACAAGTAATAGTTCGGTATTAAGTAAAGTCGAACGCATTATACTCTTGAGTTCTGTCTTCTTTTTAGCGTTTATGTTGGTCTTGCTGCAATCGAAAATGGGAATGGCCATATCGGTATGTTTAATACTGTTGCTCTTGGTTAAGCATGGAAAGATGCATGGCTATAAAGTTTCTGGTATAGTATTGGCTGGAATAGCAGTCATATACCTTCTTGCGGTTCATTTTGTTATTGGCGATCACTCCCGGATTGAAGGTGCTGTTAATACGGTTGTAAATACTACCGTAACGGCTTCTTCAGTCGAGTCTACTCAGGCAAGATCAATTGTGTGGAAAGCGGCTTTGCAGGTAATTGAAAAGCATCCTATAATTGGCGTTGGTACAGGTAGTGCCGATAGCGTTTTAGTGAAACAATACCTACAGGATGGTTATACCGGTGTAGCCAAGGAACATCTGAATACGCATAACCAGTATTTGCAAACCACAGTAATATTAGGTGTTATAGGTTTATTGTCATTATTGGTCTGTTTTGTATTCCCATTTATTGTATGTGTTAAAGAAAAACGATTTATATACGGAGCTTTTTTGGTTATTGTAGCTGCGAATTTTCTTGTAGAATCAATGCTTGAAGTTCAAAGTGGTACTATTTTCTATGGAATGTTCAATTCGCTTCTTATGTTTAATTTCGTAATATAATTTTCAATATGATCAGTTTTTCTCCTCCTCGTATAGATGAAAAAACAATAGAAGCAGTTTCTGAAGTGCTTCGTTCTGGCTGGATAACCACAGGGCCTAAAACAAAACTTTTTGAAAAAAAGATTGCAGAATATTGTGGTGCTCCTTCTGTGTTGTGTCTTAATTCAGCAACAGCCGGGCTGGAATTAGCTTTACGTTGGTATGGAGTAGGTGAGGGAGATGAAGTTATACTGCCGGCATATACATACGCTGCTACAGCTAATGTAGTTATGCATTGTGGGGCCATACCGGTATTAGCAGATGTGTATAAAGACGATTTTAATATTTCGGTTGAAGAGATAAAAAAGAAGACCACAAATAAGACCAAGGTAATTATGCCAGTTGATTTTGGTGGATTACCTTGTGATTATACCACCATTATAAAATTGGTAGAAGACCATAAAAAGGTATTTACTGCTAAAGGGGAGAATCAGAAGAAGCTTGGGCGTATATTAGTTTTAGCGGATGCGGCGCATTCATTCGGTGCAACATATAAAGGAAAGAAAACAGGAACAAGTGCAGATATTTCAGTGTTCTCATTTCATGCTGTAAAGAACCTTACAACAGCCGAAGGTGGTGCAATGGTTCTTAACCTTCCTGCTCCATTTGATAATAACGAGATATATAAAATGCTTTGTGTTACCTCATTGCACGGACAGAATAAAGATGCATTAGCCAAGACTCAAAAAGGCAATTGGCGTTACGATATAATTGAGCCTGGCTATAAATGCAATATGACAGACATAATGGCTGTTATAGGACTTATAGAGTTAGATCGTTATGATAATGACACACTGAAACGTAGGAAAGCAATTGTAGAAGCTTACCAGAAAGGTCTTGCAAATTATCAATGGGCAGAATTACCTGTTTACAAAGACGCTGAAAGAGAATCATCGTACCACTTGTTCCCATTACGCATAAAGGGTATTGATGAGGCAAAAAGAGATATGATCATTCAAAAGATATTTGATAAAGATGTTTCTGTAAATGTGCATTTCATTCCTTTACCTATGATGAGTTTTTATAAATCGCATGGGTATAAGATCAATGACTACCCTGTTACATACAACAACTTCTCACGTGAAATATCATTGCCTGTTTTTTATGACCTGACTGATGAACAGATTAAGATTGTTATAGATGCTGTTATAAAATCGGTGCAAGAAGTACTTGGATGATAAAAAGACTGTTTGACATAGTAGCAGCTCTATTTGGTATCATTATTCTTTCTCCTTTATTATTAATTATTGCCGTACTGATCGTTATAGATTCACGTGGCGGAATATTCTATAAGCAGATTAGAGTAGGTAAGGATATGAAAGAGTTTCATCTATTTAAGTTTCGGACCATGTTTTCAGATTCTGATAAAAAAGGGCTGCTTACAGTTGGTATGCGCGATAGCCGTATTACTAAGATAGGCTATACTCTCCGTAAGTATAAACTTGATGAACTGCCGCAGTTTTTTAATGTACTTAATGGCACGATGAGTATTGTTGGTCCCCGCCCCGAGGTGCCTAAATATGTTGCAATGTATACAGATAAACAAAAGAAAGTGCTTAGTGTTAGGCCTGGTATTACAGACTATGGATCTATTGAATATGCTAATGAGAATGCAATTTTAGCAAAGGCTGAAAATCCTGAAGAACTATATATCAAAGAGGTGATGCCCGCTAAACTGGCTCTGAACGAAAAGTATATTCAGGAAATGGGTTTTGCAACGGATCTGAAAATCATCTTTAAAACGATTGGTAAAATTTTCTAAGAGATATTACTTTTACCCTCTCTTCAATTCCAATAAAGTTATTTCAGGCAACATACCAACCCGGCCAGGGAAGCCAATGTGGCCCAGACCGCGGTTAACGTACAGATGTTGCTTTTTATGTGTGTAAAGTCCATGCCAGCGTTCATAGCGCCATTGCACAGGGCTCCATTGCCAGTCGCCAATGCGGATACCAAACTGCATACCATGAGTATGCCCGGCCAGTGCCAATTGTATATTGGTCTTTTCGGCTACTTCCACATCCCAATGCGAAGGATCATGTGAAAGTAAAATTCGGAATGATGTATTTTCGGTTCCTTGGATGGCTAATGGCAATTGTCCGTATTGAGCAAAGGGCGGTGTGCCCCAATTCTCAACTCCTACAATAGCTATCTGCTGGCCGTTTTTAGTGATAATGCGATTCTCATTGAGCAATAGGTCAAAGCCTGCCTTTCTTTCAAGCAGAACTAAAGTTTCCAAATTTTTTTGCTTTGCTTCTTTACTTTCCCATTTCACATAATCTCCATAGTCATGGTTTCCAAGTATGGAGAATTTGCCTAGAGGGGCTTTTAGCTTGTATAATATCTCTTCAAAACCTTTTAGCTCATCGGATATATTGTTAACCATATCACCTGTAAAGACAATAATATCAGGGTTCAGGTTATTCACCATATCAACTGCTTTGGCTATTTGGTCATGGTGGCGGTAAAAACTGCCAATATGCATGTCTGATATCTGTACAACCTTTAATCCATCAAATGCTTCAGGTAATGAATCAAAATGAATAGTTTCTTTCAATACTTTAAAATCGAAACGCCCAACAAGTATGCCACGTACAATGAATATGAACAGGGTAAGAGATATAATAGTGCCTGCTATAAGCAACCAATCAAGACGCAGTCGTAATTGGGTACTATGGATAAAGAAGTGGTTTAGCCCTATATAAAACCCTTGTATCAGCGCAAATAATAGTACAAAAACCGTAAAAAACATCTTAGGCAACAAGTCCGACATTATTACACCAGCTCCCTGAAAGCCCCAATAGGTTCTTTTTACGCTGAACCGCCTTGCAAATGAGCTCATAACTATGAAAAGCACAACCACAATTGTTGCTGTTTCTATAAAATATAAAATACTGAATAGCTTGGAAATAGTATTGAGTCCGGCATTTTTCAATAAGTGATTCCAGCCATAGTATGAAGCACCTTCAATAAGGGCTATGAACAGAGGAACTATCAAAAACGTTATAGGTGACCTTCTACGCATAAAAAAACGTTATATTTGCACGATTTTATAAAAGTATGAAAACAATCAGCATGAAACTTTCAAGTATAGTCGTTTTAACAGGAGTTTTACTCTTTTTAGGTTGCAATGGCGATCTTAAACAAAAAAATAAGGACCTCAGCTACGAGGATTCAACCCTGAACGTGAAGACACATGCACAGGATTCAGCTATTATGGCTTACGTTAAGTCATTCAACGATATACAAGACAACCTCGATTCTATTAAGGTGAAGGCTAAAATTCTTACGATTTCAAATGGTGAGAATGTTAACCAAAAGGACCAGATCATTGCTGATATGCGTTCTATCGGCGACCTTATGATGAAGAACAAGAAGGAAATTGCCGCATTGGAAAGGAAGCTGAAGAAGTCAAATGGCAATAATGCTGAGTTACAGAAGATGATAGCCCACCTTACACAAGAAGTGAACCAAAAGGATGCTGAAATTGCCGCATTGCAAAGCCAGCTTGCTGAAACCAATGCCTCGTTAAAGGATGTTATTCAAAGACTTAATGACAGCATGAAAGTAATCGGTAACCAAAAGGAACAGATTACTGACATGAACACTGAAATCAATACTGTTTATTACGCAATTGGAACCTCAAAGGAATTGAAGAAGCAAGGCGTGATAAAGAAAGAAGGCAGTATTGCCGGAATAGGTGGAGCTGAAGAGTTAAAGAAAGATTTCAATACTTCGTACTTTACCAAGGCCGATAAGACAACCATGCAGGCATTACCATTGTACAGCAAGTTTATACAGTTGGTAACCACACACCCTACTGGTTCATATAAAATTACCGGTAATGGTAAGTCCGATTCTCTTGTAATTAGTGATGCAAAGGCTTTCTGGAGTCAATCAAAATATTTGGTAGTAATTGTAAAACAACACTGAGCTAATTAAAAGCCGGCGTATGGTAAAAAAACATGTGTACCCCCTGATTCTTACACTGGCAGCAGTCGGTGTAGTTTACACATTTATCGGCAGCACCAATAGTCTAGGAAAACCAGGCAGCGCTACAAAATATGTTCCTGAAAAAGCCAGGGCAATTGCAATACCCAAGCCACCTTTAAAAGATACCATGGTCCTTTCATCCATTGAACAGGACGAGTCTTTTAAGATCGATTCATTCTTTCATGTGCTTTCTAAAAATGCCCGCTTTAACGGTAATGTACTGGTAGCGCACAATGGTAAGATATTGTACGAAGGCTCATTTGGTGTATCGAATTACAAAACAAAGGAACAATTAACAGACTCATCAGAGTTTCAGTTAGGCTCGGTATCAAAGCAGTTTACTGCTGTTGCTATACTTATGCTTAAGGAGCAAGGCAAGTTAGATTATACCGATACCATCCAAAAGTTCTTCCCTGATTTTCCATATAAAGGTATAACAGTAGGTATGCTATTGGCGCATCGTTCGGGCTTACCGAATTACATGTACCTGTGTGGCAATGTTTGCAGAGACCAATCAACACTGATGGATAACCAGCAGGTAGTGCAAATGCTTATTCAGAAGCATCCTCCAAAGTATTTTCCGCCGAATAGAAAATTTGACTACAGTAATACCAACTATTGTTTGCTTGCAGCCATAGCTGAAAAGGTAAGCGGGGTGCCATTTGCGGAGTTTCTGCGTTACAAGGTGTTTGCACCATTGGGTATGACACATACGCACATCTACGATAAGAACGACACTGTTGTGCCAAACATGGTTACCGGGTATAATGCCAATTACAAAAAGGCAGGCTACGACTTTTTAGATGGAGTAGTAGGCGACAAGGGCATTTACTCAACCTCAGAAGACGTGTTGAAATGGGACCAGGCGCTATATACCGATAAGCTTGTAAAGCAATCAACATTGAAGGAAGCCTTTACACCGCATAGCCGCTGGGTGAACGAGCACAACTATGGTTATGGCTGGAGACTAACAATTTTCGATCACGATACACTTGTTTACCATGATGGATGGTGGCATGGCTTTAATGCAGCCTTTATGCGCGATATTAAGGGAAAGAACACTATTATAGTACTAAGTAATCACGTTAACTGGTGCATCAACCAAAGCCGTCAACTGCTTACAATGCTAAGGGAAGAATCGGCAGAGAATGAAGTGATGGGCGCTTCACCCAAAACTGCTGCCAACTAAGTTTAGTCTACTTTCAATTTACTGTACTTATCAATGTCTGTCGGGTCAATGGCAGAGAGGATTTTGTACACGTTTGATTTTTCCTCGTTACTGGCCTCTGAATAAATATTGGCAAGCTCATTAGCCTTAGCATTAAAGAACAACAGAATATTGAAGTTAGCGGGCTTATCGTTATATACCTGCTGAACCATGGTTAATGCATTTGTTACTTCGGCTCTTCCTTTTTCAGGTGTTATATACATAACATCAAGCCCCAGGCGGTGGTAGTTGTACATGGCCTTGCGCAAGGGTTCGAAATAGGTTTCGTCCAATATATTTGTGATCAGTGAATAGCGGGCTTGGTCACCGTCTAAAGGGTTCCAGCCTTTTTCACCTGAGTTCTGTGCATTGCTTACAATAGTTTGTGCCTTTAAAAAGTAAGGGGTTCCACCATTAGGCGAATACGAATCATAATCGTTACCAAGTATGATGTATGCGTAATAGGACAGTAATGCAGTAATGTTATCGGAGTAGGTATTGATATTGAATATAAGTGGCTGATTCAATTGGTACAGAATGTGAATGTTATTATCCTGGTAATTGAACATGGTTGAGCTGTACGAAGACTTGTATATCGGCCTTCTGGCTTGTATTTGCAGGGTGGCAGCATAATCTCCGGGAGCGTTTACTGCAGTCATATTCATAAACAGAGTGCAGTCTATTTTTTCCTGGTTAGTAAAGTTATCGTTCGTGAATTTGGTGTTATTCATAAACTGGTAAATAGCATCTTTCAGGTTCTTAAACACCAGCTGGGCAGCAGCATCCTGTACCTGGGGCGATACCACATCTACCGTGCAGTTCAATTCCTGCGCGCTAAGGGCCAGTGGAAAGAAAACCAGGAAAAGGGCAATATGCAGAACTATTTTTTTAAGCACGATATAATATAGGTTACAATGTCGTTAGCTACTTCAGTCTTAGGTTTTAACTCAAAATGCCTTACTTTATTATGCTTGTCAATAATAGTAATTTTGTTGGTATCTCCCCCCGGGCCCGCGCCTTTGCTACGCATCGAGTTCAATACTATGGCATCAAGGTTCTTGCGTTTCAGTTTGTCTGCTGCATTCTTTTGCTCGTTATTCGTTTCCAGTGCAAAGCCAATCAACAGTTGACCAGCCTTCTTTTTCTTCCCCAGTTCCGATAGTATGTCCGTAGTATGTTCCAGTTTCAATGTCAGGCCTGCATCTACTTTTTTTATTTTCTCTGTTGCTTTTTTGGTTGGCCTGAAATCGGCCACTGCAGCCGACATTACCGTTATATCAGCCTTGGTAAATGCAGCTATGCATGCCTTGCGCATTTCTTCAGCACTGGTAACAGCAATAGATCTGATGCTTTTATTAATGTTCTCAATATGTATTGGCCCATGTACAAGCGTTACCTCAGCGCCTTCACTGGCAAGCTTTTCAGCAATAGCAATGCCCATTTTACCCGATGAAAAATTACCTATAAAACGAACAGGATCAATTGCTTCAAAGGTTGGGCCGGCAGTTACCAAAGCCCTTTTGCCCTTCAGGCGGAGGCTATCAGCGTTTTTTTTTTGTTTATCCCTTTGGGAGAGGAACGCTATAATATGTTCCGGTTCAGCCATTCTGCCCTCGCCATGCAAACCGCTTGCCAGTTCACCGTCTTCAGCAGGAATGATAATGTTCTTATACGATCTTAGCTTCTCCAGATTGGCCACTGTAGCCTTGTGTGCGTACATTTCCCTGTCCATAGCAGGTGCTACATACACAGGGCACGAAGCCGAAAGATACGTAGCCAGCAATAGGTTATCGCACAGGCCATTGGCCATTTTCGCAATGGTATTGGCCGATGCAGGTGCAATCAGTATAAAGTCGGCCCAGTTAGCCAGTTCTACATGGTTGTTCCATGATCCATTGGCAGTACTGAATTCGCTGTAAACAGGGTTTTTAGATAAGGTAGAAAAGGTGAGCGGAGCCACAAAGTCTTTAGCCGATGCAGTCATTACAACCTTAACCTCGGCACCGGCTTTCACCAGTAACCTAAGCAAAATAGCTGCCTTATAAGCAGCTATGCTCCCGGTAATACCCAGAATTATTTTTTTACCCTCTAACACAGTAGGTAAATAAATAGTCCGCCAAATAATGCGGCGGACTAAAGATTAAATAGCAGTTTCTTCTTTTTTATCTTCCGTAGTACGGTAGTAAACTTTACCGTCGATAAACTCCTGAGTTGCAATAGATGCAGGCTTAGGAAGACGCTCGTACATTTTAGATATTTCTATCTGTTCAACGTTTTCGTAAACTTCTTCTAAGGTATCGGTCTTCGATGAAAACTCTTCCAGTTTACCATCCAGTTCTTCCTTCATTTCAGCGCTAATTTGGTTAGCCCTTTTACCAATGATGGAAATGGTTTCGTAAATGTTGCCGGTTTGTGCTTCCAGTTTCCTTACGTCCCTGGTAATAGTTGTAGCCGGTGCGTTGCTCTTTTTAAAGTCCATGATTCGTGTTTTTATTTAAGATTTTGTTACATTTTTCTGCAGTGCCAAAGCATCGTTGTACATACTTTCAGCTTCTTTCAAAAATTCACTTTTCGGATATTCGTCCACAAATTTAAGATAATCCTGCACAACTGTCTGCAATCTGCTGGCTTTTTGCCATTCTACGCTGTTTTTAGCATACAAATAGTCGCATTTCAGTATCAAAAAGGTCGATTCCTCAACATACTTGCTGCTAGGGTAGTCTTTAATGTAATTGGCCAGTGCAACACTGCCCGAGTGGTAGTATTCGGTAGTGTAATAGCCCTTAGCAATTTCAAAATACTTCTTTTCAAGCTTTTCCCTTAACAGGTCAATATACTTGTTGCACTCCTTTATTTTATCGCTTTGCGGGTAATCATCCACAAAGGTTTGAAAGGCCTCAATTGCCTTTTTTGTATCGGTCTGGTCAAGGCTATAGGTAGGTGATAAAAGGTATTCGCAGAATGCCCTCATAAACTCACACTCCTCAGCACGCTTGGTATGCGGATAGGTACGGTAATAGCTGGTAAAGTAAAAGCCGCCCATTACATAGTCGCCTGCGTAGTAGTTGCAATAGGCATAGTAGTACGATATATCCTCAGCCTTTTCGGTTCCCCTGTATACGCTCAGTAATTGCTCGAATAATTGTAATGCTTTTATGTAGTCCGCCGATTTGTAGTACTTCAGCGCGGCATCGTACTTAGCCTGGGCATCGCCGCTCTTTTGTATCCTGTTAAAATCGCCGCCGCACGATTGCAGCATAAGCCCTGCTACTACAGCCAGAACTACTAAAACATGTTTCAGGGTTTTCCTCATATTTTTTAAGACGTGCAAAGGTACTAAAAATTCTCTCTCCTCTCACACTATATTTTCCTTTCTCTAACGCCGGGTTTTGGCACTTATTGTCATGCTGAGCCTGTCGAAGCATCTTCCCTTTCCCTGTGAGGGGGTGAGCTTCCTTTTTCTTTGGGCGTTCCCCTTGCGGGTCGGGCTATCCGCTTCAACTCCGCGCTACGCTTGCGGGGTTTCCGCTACTATCCCTAACGCAAAAACACCTATTGTCATGCTGAGCCTGTCGAAGCATCTACTCCTATTTTTAACTAGGCAAGAGGTGGGCGCGGGTTAGCTGCAAAAGCTATGATTAGAGGAAATTCAGGCAAGCAGGGAGCAAGAGCAGCCCCAAATGGAAACATACTGGATTTCTTTAACCCGTAAGGGGAACGCCCAAATTACCAATGAAGCTAGATCACCCTGGTCGAATATAACTCCTCGTAGTTTCCTCAATGGTCTGGGTAGCAACATCCTTAAGCTTTTCAAATATCTCATCTATCTCCTGGTCGGTAAGGCGATCAAGGTTGACATCGCTGCTTTCGGCGCGGACTTTACCAAGGCCGTAGGGCAATAGCTCAACATAGAACTTTATTTTGTCCTTGCTGGGCATGGTATTTATTTCTTCAACTACCGCTTCGAAATTATTGACCAGGAAATTCTCTATCATTTCCCGCAATTGCTTTTTTCTTTTGTTCTGCGAACCTACAGGCCTGCCTTCAGGGTTGCCTGATTCTCCTTTTGTAAATGGCATTGTAACGTGGTTTTAATACTACAAAGATAGTAGCAGCGCTATCTTTTTATTCCGAGATTGTGACGTGGTTTTTCAACAACCCGAAAATCAATGGAAGCTTTCGCTTCCATTGATAATAACAATGATTTACAATAACCTCAATTACTAAAATATATAGCAAATATTTTAATAATTAATTGATTATCAAATAATTATAACTGAGTTGGCTTGCTAAAATTTACTGGTGACAAAAAAGCAGCCAAAAAACTATCGGATGACATTCCTCAAACTTAAGAACAGTTATAAATGTAAATTTTTATTTACCTGAGCTTTAAAATACTAAGGCAATATTAAAGTGAGGCTATAAGCTTTTGAAACTCTTCCTTGGTTTTGCCCAGTTTGATCTGAATTTTTCCAAGCATTTCATCTTTTTTGCCTTCTTCAAACATCAAATCATTGTCTGTTAATACCGCAAATTGTTGTTTGAGTTTACCTTTCTGCTCATTCCAGTTTCCTTCAAGTTTTGTTGTGTTCATTTTTTTTTGATGTTAAATTGTTGTTTGTTTTTGTACTGATTTTTTACGTTTTATTTCCCTTTGCCGTCTTCAGAAAATTCACTTACTTTTTTCTTTGCAGATTCAATTTCTTTTTTTGCTTCTTTCAAAAGTGAATCGAATGTTTCTTTTAACGATTTGGTTATATCATCTGAATCGCCGGTAATTTGTTTACGGGTCTCGCTTCCCTTTGCAGGTGCAAAAAGAATTCCTAATACACCACCCATTACGGCTCCAACCAATAGTGCTCCAAGCACTTTCCCTGAATCATTTGAGTTTTCCATATTATTTTAGTTTTAAGTGTGAATTAATTTTCACAAGGCAAAGGTGCATGCCTAAAGCTTGGTCGGCATTATAGACTTCCGGAATTATCTTACATAGTTCACATGTATTTTACGTACCATTTATATGAGTTAATGAGATATGTGAACTATGTAAGATTGCATACCATAGATGTAATGCTTTAGAATATGCATATCTCCACCTTTGTTTCCTATTAATTATAAAGAGTAACAATACTTAAAAACAAAATAAAAATGGAAACAAATAAGAACAGCGAACAGGTTGCAGATAATAAAAGTAATCCAATAAATGAAGAGAACCAGAAAGGTCAAATTGTTCAAAAGGGAAATGATATTGCATCACAAAAGGTTCCTTCAACAGATAATGATAAACGCACCGATGCTGAAAAAGAACGTAAAAGCAATGAGCACGAACATTCTTTTAAAACACCAATAGCAAAGCCGGATGTTGAAGAAGGAAAGCAAAGCAAGCCAACAGAACAAGATACAAAGGAAAATCAAAGTTCTAAATAAAGAAACTAATCAATCCTGGTTCTCGGAATAAGAAAATAACATTTAAAAATTAAGGCATGGAATCTAATTCAACTGCAATAGAAGCACTTTTTGAAAGAGTGGAGGATTACAGTAAAACCACTATTGAATTATTTAAACTGGATGCTATTGATAAATCTGCTGAAATTGCTTCGTCTATCGCTGCGCGATTAATTATCGGTACAGGTATTGTTTTATTTGTTTTAATTCTAAACATAGGAATTGCATTATGGATTGGTGAATTAACAGGCAAGCTATACTTTGGTTTTTTTATAGTAGCAGGCTGTTATATTCCTATTCTAATTCTTCTATACGGTTTCAGGCGCGCTTTGATTAAAACACCAGTCAGTAATTCTATTATTAGCCAGATATTAAAGCCAAAAGCAATATGAAAAATAAAACAGATATGTTAAAAGACTCAATTGGCTTATTGAAAAAAAGGCAGGTTGAGGAATTAATATTAGTTAAAGAGCAGTTCCATAATGTGTATGAAAGTTTAAAGCCAATTAATCAGATTAAGAGTGTCTTACATGGAGTCACCACCTTACCGGATATTAAAAACGTAATTATATCAAATGTTATTGGCTTAATTACAGGTTTTCTGTCGAAAAAAGTCATGATCGGCGGATCGCATAATCCGGTAAAGCAACTGTTAGGTACCTTTTTACAATTCGCAATAACTAATGCAGTTATAAAACATTCCAAGCCGGGTAAAACAGAAGTGGAAGTTCTTCAATAGTTAAATTGAAACAAATGAAAAAATCAGCTTATGCTAGGAATTTAATTGAAGCCACTTTAGACCCTTTAATAACCATTGATATTGATGGTAAAATTACTGATGTGAATGAGGCAATGATAAAGGCTACAGATAAAGCTCGTGATACACTTATAGGTACGAATTTCGTCAACTATTTTATTGAAGATAAAAAGGCCAAGGAAGTATATAAGACAGTATTTGAAAAAGGTCATGTAATGAATTATCCTTTAACTATTATAGACGGGATACTGACAAACGTATTAGTAAATGGTTCTGTTTATAAGGATGAAGAAGGTAAGGTTATAGGTGCAGTTTTAGTGGCAAGAGATATTACAGATTTGAAGAGAGTAGAGAAACAATTGCAAAGAGCTAAGGCTGATGCTGAGGAAGCTAAAGACAGAGCTGAGGAAGCTAAAGATAAAGCGGAAATTGCAACGCAGGTTGCGGAAGATGCTGTAAAATCTAAGCAACAATTCTTGTCCAATATGAGTCACGAAATTCGTACCCCGATGAATGCTATAATTGGGTTTACTACTGTTTTATTGAAAGCAGAGCCAACAGAAAAACAAAAGGAATACTTAAAGGCGATTAAAGTAAGTGGTGATACATTGATTGTGCTTATAAATGACATACTTGATCTGGCAAAAGTAGAGGCAGGCAAAATGACATTTGAACAAAAGCCATTCAAAATCGCGGCATCCATCTCTGCAATGCTTCATTTGTTTGAAACTAAAATTCAGGAAAAAAATTTAGAATTAGTTAAAGAATTCGATAGCAAGATACCTAAGGTACTGGTAGGCGACCCTACACGTTTGCACCAGATTGTATTAAACCTTGTAAGTAATGCCATTAAGTTTACTACAAAAGGAAAAATCACAGTTAACGTAAGGATGTTAAAGGAAGAAGAAAAGGCAGTAGTAATTGAAATTTCAGTTACGGATACAGGCATTGGAATACCTGAAGATAAAATAGACAGTATCTTCGAGGTCTTTGAGCAAGCATCTTTCGGTACTTCAAGGTTATATGGCGGAACAGGCTTAGGGCTATCTATTTCCAAACAATTGGTTGAATCTCAAGGTGGCAGCATTGGTGTAACAAGTAAAGTAAATGAAGGTTCTACTTTTAGTTTTATTTTGAAGTTTCAAAAAACGACCGCTGAAATAGAACCGGAAGTAAAGCAGGTAGAACTGGACTCAGAAGTCAGAAGCCTGAAAGTATTGGTTGTTGAGGACATTGCCCTAAACCAGTTGCTAATGAAAACATTATTGGATGATTTCGGGTTTGAGATTGATATTGTTGGAAACGGAAAACTAGCCATAGAAAAGATGTATGACAATACTTACGATATAATACTGATGGACTTGCAAATGCCTGAAATGAATGGGTTTGAAGCTACTGAATACATTCGTAACACTATGAATTCCAAAATACCCATTATAGCGTTGACGGCTGATGTAACTACAGTTGATGTGGCTAAGTGCAAGGCGGTAGGAATGAACGATTATTTAGCAAAACCTGTTGATGAAAAAATATTATATAGTAAAATAATAAGTTTAGTGAAGAAACCTTCGGGCCTAAAAGCTGATAATACCGGTATGGGTGCAGCCACACAAGGAAAGGGCTTGAAATATGTTGATTTAAGCTACTTAACCCAACGTACAAAATCGGACCCGAAATTAATGATGGAGCTAATTAGTTCTTACCTGGAGCAAACACCGCCCTTGATTAGTGCAATGAAGAAAGGGTTGCATGAAAAAGATTGGAACTTGTTGCAAGGCGCGATACATAAAATGATACCTTCTTTTTCTATAATGGGTATTAGTAAGGATTTTGAAAATATTGCAAGGCGGGTTCAGGAGAACATAAATAACATACAAGAACAGGCAGAAGGGTTACCTGGCCTTGTTTCAGAACTTGAAGATGCTTGTGTAAAGGCCTGCAATGAATTGGAAGAAGAGTTTAAAAGAATAAAAGAGGCTAACTCAAAATAACAACTATCCGACCATCAATTTATTTCTGATCCGCCAAAAATAGCATTGATATTAAGCATTTCCTTCCTGCTTTTAAATAGACTATTATATTTGTTGCAAATCGAGCCGGGGCTTAAATGGTATTCAGCAGCATAGTATTCTTATTATACTTTCTTCCAGTTTTTTTGATCAGCTATTATATAGTTGGTAAAAAGCTCAAGAATATTGTAATACTGTTGTTCAGTATTTTCTTTTACAGCTGGGGTGCGCCAAAATTTATTTTCGTAATACTGGCAACCACCTCGGTCGATTTTTACCTGGTGCAGCTAATGGATAGGCTGGAGAAGCGCCTCTATCGCCGCTTGCTGCTTACGCTTTCGGTTTCTATAAACCTGGGCCTGCTGGTTTATTTTAAGTACTCGAACTTTTTTATTGAGAATGTAAATCACGTATTATCTGTGTTCGGTACGCACAACATTCACTGGACAAAGCTTGTTTTGCCATTGGGTATTTCGTTCTATACCTTCGAAACCATTACCTATGTGGTTGATGTGTACCGCAAGGTGCACAAGCCTTTGCAGCGTTTCTGGGATTACCAGTTGTACATTATTCTGTTCCCCAAGCTTATTGCCGGCCCCATTATCAGGTATCATGAAATTGCTGACCAGATCACTGACCGTTCGCAGAACGAAACCGTTGATAATCGCCTGATCGGTTTTTACCGTTTCATTATTGGCCTGTCGAAAAAGGTGCTTATTGCTAACCACATGGGCCTGCAGGCCGATGCTATTTTTTCGCAACCCTACGCAAGCCTAAGCACATCTACCGCATGGATGGGAATACTTGCCTACACCTTCCAGATATATTTCGATTTCTCAGGTTACTCCGATATGGCCATTGGCATTGGTAAAATGATAGGCTTTAAATTTCCTGAGAACTTTAACAATCCGTACACATCGCAAAGCATAACTGAATTCTGGCGCCGTTGGCATATTACACTCGGCAACTGGATGCGCAATTACCTGTACATTCCCCTCGGTGGCAACCGTGTAAAGACAAAAACACACATGTATTTCAACCTGTGGATAGTGTTCCTGGCTTC
>Ga0206929_1044_pt1 | contig 33886 bp, 16 predicted proteins | sample Alteio_BWOrgHeat_19_FD_152929 | JGI IMG/M metagenome (GOLD analysis project Ga0206929, IMG submission 152929) | Enriched cells from forest soil in Barre Woods Harvard Forest LTER site, Petersham, Massachusetts, United States -... | ecosystem: Environmental > Terrestrial > Soil > Temperate forest >...
CTGCATTTTACACCAACCATTTCACTGGAACAGGGAATGAAAGAATTAAGTGAATGGTATTTTGAAAAAATAAAAATAACCGTTAACGAATGATCCCGATAGCTAAACCTTACCTGACGAAAAAAGAAGCCAAAGCCGCTTACGACACGATTCTCACCGGATGGATCACGCAGGGTCCCCGGGTGACGGAATTTGAACAAAAATTCGCAACCTATACCGGGGCCAAGTATGCGGTAGCCGTTTCGAATTGCACCACAGCCCTTCACCTGGCAATGATAATATCCGGTATCGGACCGGGCGATGAGGTGATTTGCCCGTCCATGAGCTATATTGCTACAGCCAATGCAATCAAATATGTAGGTGCGACGCCGGTTTTTGCAGAAGTTAATCCCGCTAACTACAACCTGGACATACACGATACCGAGAAAAAAATAACGGATAAGACAAAGGCCATACTGCTTGTTCACCAGATCGGTATGCCGGCTGATATAGATGCCTTTAAGGATCTCGCCGTTAAACATCATATTAAACTGATTGAAGATGCGGCATGTGCCGCCGGTTCCTCCTATAAAGGATCAAAAATCGGAAGTCATTCGGAGCTCGTCTGCTTTTCCTTCCATCCAAGAAAAGTAATATCCACCGGAGACGGCGGCATGATTACGACCAGTAATGAAGCATACTATAACCGTCTTAAATTGCTAAGGCAACATGGCATGTCCGTAAATGACAGGGCCCGGCATGAATCCTCGAAAATCGTATTCGAAGACCATCTTGAAGTGGGATATAATTATCGTTTGACCGACATACAGGCCGCTGTGGGAATTCAGCAACTGGAAAAACTTGATTGGATAATAGCAAAAAGAAGAAAAATTGCATCCCGTTATCACAAGGCCTTCAAAAATATCAAATGCCTTCAACTGCCTCTTGAAAAAAAGGGATATTTCAGCAACTATCAGTCGTACAGTATTCTGCTGAAAGATGATTGCCCGATCGGCAGGAATGAACTGATGCAGGCCATGCTGGATGCCGGGATTTCTACAAGAAGAGGCATCATGACGAGTCACCGCGAAACTGCCTACAAAACAGAGTACGCGGGACTTTCTCTGCCTGCATCAGAAAAATCATCTGATAACAGCATTCTGCTACCCTTGTATATTCCGATGGACGAGAAAGACATCGAGCATGTAATTCATACTTTCAAAACCCTGATAACAAAGGAATAAATATTTAAAAAAATGAAAAGGATTTCAATTTGCGGTTTGCCTGTGGATGTATTAACCATGCGGGAGACGCTTCACATTATTGACGATGCCATCAGTCAGAAGAAAAATACGATTCATCATGTAGTCATTAATGCAGCCAAGGTCGTTAACGCGCAAAAAGACGCTGAACTTAAAAAATCTATTTCTGCTTGTGATATCATTAACGCAGACGGACAGTCGGTAGTTTGGGCGTCCTGGTTTTTGAATCGTCCCCTTCCTGAACGGGTAGCCGGAATTGACTTAATGGAGGAGCTGGTTAAGCTTTCAGCAGAAAAGGGTTATAAGGTATATCTTTTGGGTGCTAAAGAGGAGATCGTAAAAAAAGTTGCGACGTCCTACCAGGGACGGTATGGAGAACAGATTATTGCCGGTTACCGAAATGGATATTTTAAAAAAGAAGATGAATTGGATATTGCCCGCGAAATTTCAAATTCCAAAGCCGACATATTATTTGTTGCCATCACTTCGCCCAAAAAAGAAATATTTTTAAATACGTACAAAAAGGAAATTAATATGCCTTTTATTATGGGCGTAGGTGGAAGTTTTGACGTAATTGCCGGCTACGTGAAACGTGCACCCGAATGGATGCAGGACGCTGGGTTGGAATGGTTTTACCGGGTTATCCAGGAACCGAAACGATTGTGGAAGAGGTACCTGTCGGGCAATACTGAATTTATCTACCTGATCCTGAAGGAAAAATTTAAGAGAAACAACTAAACCATCCGGTATGCTGATCACAATTGTAGCAGGTGCAAGACCCAATTTCATGAAAATATCGCCGATTATTAAAGCCATAGAAAAGGCGAAATCAAAAGGCGCATCTGTTATCTACCGTCTTGTTCACACCGGGCAGCATTATGATAAAAAAATGAGCCAGGATTTTTTTGAACAGTTGGGTATTCCGGAGCCAGATACGAATCTCGATGCAGGCGGCGGTACGCAGGCGGAACAAACTGCCGCGATTATGGTAAGATTTGAGAAGGAATTGTTGGCTAACCGGCCGGATGTCATTTTAGTAGTCGGTGATGTTACATCTACCATGGCATGCACAATTACTGCAAAAAAGCTTTGCATCGATGCCGTACATGTCGAAGCCGGAATTCGCTCGGGCGATATGACGATGCCTGAAGAGATCAACAGGATCGTTACGGATTCTCTTTGTGATCATTTCTTCACGACCAGTGAAGTTGCCAACGGCCATCTTAAAAACAACGGAATACCGGATAACCGGATTCATTTTGTCGGGAATACGATGATTGACACGCTTTTCCAAAATATTGAAAGATTACGTAAACCCGATTTCTGGAATGAATACTCCCTTTCAGAAAATAATTATATCCTTGTCACCCTGCATAGACCGGCGAATGTGGATGACCCTGCAAGCTTAAGAAATATGCTGGACGCCATTATGAAGGGTACCGCGGACATTCCGGTTGTTTTCCCCGTTCATCCCCGGACAAGGAAAATACTTGACAATTTGAATTATCATAATAAGCGTTTATTGCTGATTGATCCTTTGGGATATCTGGAGTTTATATACCTTGTCAAATATTCAAAGGCAGTTATTACAGATTCGGGGGGTATCACCGAAGAAACGACCGTATTGGGTATCCCGTGCATGACGCTCAGGAATTCAACGGAAAGACCTGAAACGATTACGCTCGGCACGAATGAACTGGTGGGTACGGATCCAAAAGAACTGGCGCCATTTCTTGAAAAAGTACTCAGAAATAAATGGAAAAAAGGGGGAATACCCCCATTATGGGATGGACATACTTCAGAGCGGATTGTAGAAAAACTTATTCATTTATACAACGGTCCTAAAATGTCTGCCACCGTTGCCCCAAACCTTTCATGAATAAAACGTCATTCACTTTTTTCAGGACATTACTCTGGTTATGGGATATTATATCTCTCAACCTGGTCCTTTTGTTCGCCAGCATTGCCATTTTCAGGGCAGATGCCATAAATCAGAAGGAATACCATTTGTTTTTTGCGGTATTTAATCTCATCTGGATGACGTCCGTTTATATCACCCAGTTGTACATGAGTAAAAACTGGCTTGATTTTGAAATCTTTTTTAAGAGAACATTCAAATGTTACGTATTAACCATTGCGAGTCTATTTTTATTTATTTTCATTTACCACTATCAATTTTCCCGGTTTTTTATAATTTTTTGCTTTTCAGGATTTGCAACCATCTTACTTTTTAACAGAATTATTTTTAACCTGCTGGTCATATCGCTTCGAAGCAAATTTAAGCTCGCTAAAAACGTCGTGGTACTGGGCTACAACGACGTCTCCATTCGGCTCATCCACTATTTTCAGAAAGAAACCAAATTGGTTAAACTCTCGGGCTGTTTTGATGACAAGGGAAGGATTGAAGATTCTTCAGATTTAAGAGTTTTCAAGAATCTGAGGGATTGTATGAGTTTTGTAAAAGATCATGAGGTAACTGAAATTTATTCGACCCTTTCCCCTGATCACTATCCTTATTTGTTTGAACTCGCCATTGAAGCAGAGAAACAATTTGTATACTTCAAATTTGTACCTGACTACCACATTTTTGTAAACAGGAATATATATGTAGACTTCTTAAACGATATCCCGGTATTGTCATTGAGAAAAGAACCCCTCGAAGACACTGGGAACAGAATTAAAAAAAGAGCAGTTGATATCCTGCTGAGCACCATCGTTATCGTGTTCATACTTTCATGGCTGGTACCGCTTCTTGCCCTGTTGATCAAACTGGACTCCCGTGGTCCTGTTTTCTTTATCCAGCTAAGATCAGGCAAAAACAATAAGCCATTCCGATGCCTGAAATTCAGAAGCCTTCGTGTGAATGATGAAGCCGATTCCAAACAGGTGAGCCGGAATGATAAACGGATCACCAAACTGGGAAAGTTCATGAGAAAGACCAACATTGACGAGCTCCCACAGTTCTTTAATATTTTTTTGGGGGATATGTCCGTAGTCGGTCCCAGGCCCCACATGCTGAAACATACAGAACGTTTTGCAGAGCTCTACAAGGAATATATGATCCGGCATTTTGTAAAGCCCGGACTGACGGGCTGGGCTCAGGTGAATGGTTTCCGCGGTGAAATCAGGGACAATGATTTTTTAAGAAAACGAGTTGAATACGACACCTGGTACATGGAAAACTGGTCCTTGTATTTCGATTTGAGAATCATTTTATTAACTATTGTCGTCACTGTGAAAGGTGATAAAAATGCTTTCTGAGGAAAATAGTTTTAAAAACAAGAACGAATAGAAAAATATTTGGTGAACAGGTTTTGATTTAATTGTTTCCATAAAAAAAGACCGTCTCGTTTTTTAAATGAGACGGTCTTTTTATTTTGATTTAATCTTTAATATAATATTGTCAACTTCCTCATTATAGACTGTCCCAATGCAGTCAGATTGTAGTAATAGACTCCCGAGCTCAATCCATTTCTGTTTACCTGAATGGTATACTTACCCGGTGTTTTATATTCGTTCAATAACTGTTGCACGGGTCTTCCTGTCTGGTCGTACAACATAAGTTGAACGATGCCTGCCTTTGGAATAATGATATCAATCGACGTACTGCTGTTGAAAGGATTCGGGCGGTTTTGCATTAATTGCAGTGACAGATCTTCATCAAAACTCACCTGCAGAACCTTGGAGATTTGCGAATGGCCGTCGTTGTCTACCTGTCGCAGTCTGTAATAATAAGTGCCTCCCGCCAGATTCTGATCCAGCCACTGATAGTATTTTGGAGTCTGGCTGTTTCCCGCGCCGTCAACAAATCCAAGAACAGCCCAGCTTGAACCATCCGTACTGCGTTGAACCTCGAAACCTTTATTATTTTCTTCCTGATTCGTGGCCCATTGCAACTTGACATTATCTCCCTGCTTAGTGGCAGTGAAGTTCAAATATTGCACGGGCAAATTTGTTGATCCTTCTGAAAAAATGACATCAACCCAATAATTCGGTGCTCCTCCGGTTGATGCACTGGACGGGAAAACAGGCAGTGTAGTGTACTGGTACTCTCCGTTGGGTCCGTCGGTCCCGTCAGCCAAAGCTGTCAACGGTGAATTTATGAGAGGAGTAGCAAAAAACCCAGCCGTTCCCGTGTAGTTTCCCAGACTGCTGAAATAAGCAGCCATGTAGGTTGTATTCGGTAAAATCGGAACAGGAGTCGTGAATGTGACGGTCTGCCAACCTGAACCGGTTTCACCCGTAAACGTATTTTGAGCAAGCCGGCTTCCTCCTGAAGAGTATAGTTCTCCGATATGGGTTCCTATATTGCCTGGAGTCTGATAAAATCTCACACCGGTAACTGTTCCGGCCACAGACGACTGGAATTTTACGCCCAGTTCGATACCGATTCCGGTGTTATCATTTGAAGTTACCGGCACAGGTGGTGTCTGGGTCGTGAATATGGTAAGTCCCTCTCCCGCTGCTAAAACGGTCACCGTCACCTGCGATGTACTGATGCCCGAATTAATCGACAATTGAAAAGTATATACACCCTGGATCAATCCGCTGACCGTCGTTGATACGGCGGTAGGTGTACCGATGGTTGCGATATTCGGACCGGTCGAAAGCTGTGTCCAGGTATAATCATTTATAATTCCGGTGGAACCACTACCATCTAAGGTGACAGAAGCGGTGGGAAGATTTATCTGCTGGTTTGGACCTGCATTTGCAACAGGCGGCGGTGGCGGATTTACCGTAATCGTTACCTGTGATGTGCTGGAACCTCCGTTTACTGCCAGCTGGAATACATACACACCTTGTATGAGACCGGTTACAGTGGTGCTGACAGCAGTAGGTGAGGTGATAACCGGCGTTGGTACCGTAGGACCTGAAACCTGTGACCAGAGATAATCCGTAATTGTTCCGGTTGAACCGCTGCCATCCAGTGTAACGGATGATGTAGGCAGGGCAATCGTCTGATTATTTCCGGCAGACGAAGTGGGTGCCGAAGTATAGGTAAACGTTACGTCCACCCAATAATTGGCGGCCTGAAAGTTCTGATCTGGAAATACAGGGGCTGCGGTATATTTATAAGGTGCGTTTCCGCCATCTACTCCATCTGCCAACGCAATTAACGGACTATTTACTACGGATTTTCCATTACTGAAATAATTATTGTCCTCAACATAATTTCCAAGACTGCTGAAATAAGCAGCCACATAAGTCGTGTTGGCTGTAACGGCAACCGGAGCGCTGAAGGATACAGTCTGCCACCCGGTAGCAGTTTCACTCGTAAAAGTGGCCTGGGCCAAGCGGGTTCCACCATCCGTATAGAGCTCTCCGATATGGGTGCCTGTATTGCCAGCTGTCTTATAAAAACGGATACCGGTAATAAATCCAGCGCTGCTGCTTTGAAATTTAAGACCTACTTCCTGGCCTCCAAGCGTGTTCTGGCTGGGGCCGTCGTCATTGTTTGTTCCTGAAACAGGGATTTGGGTAGTAAAAATATGACAGGGACAAACGGCTGCCGTAAGGTCAATGGTAACCACATTGGTGCCGGAACTTACCGTTCCATCTTCCATATTTCCGGAATCATCATATGCCCTGGATTTAATTACATTAATACCTGGGTTTAAAAAAGTCGTGCTAAAGGTCCAGTTGGTTGTCCCCGTAGCAAGCTGCCAGGTTACTCCTCCATCTATCGACACTTCTACACCCGCCACCACCCCGGCCGCATCTGACGCCGTTCCTGTGATCGTTATAGTGGAACTGATCGGAAGGGTCGCTCCGTCCGCGGGGGAGGTTATGACGGAAACCGGCGGTGTAAGGTCCGTGGACTGTGTTGCCGGAGTCAAGCCGCTTTGCAGGGTCCCGGGCAGCACACCCATATCCGCAAACAGGTTCACGGTTGCTTGCTGCATGTCTTTATTCACAGGAGTAACCAGGCCAAAATGCTGATCATCCAAACCCCACATCCATTGAACGGTTCCGGCTCCAAAAATCAGCGGACCGCCTGTACCTCCATTTCTGTATAATGATAATTTATGGGTATGACCGTTAAGCGTTGTGCTGGACATGAGTATCCTGCCATGTGGATACGTGGTCGGAAATTGTTCATAGTCAAATTCATATCCCAGTGAGTTATTTGACAGTCCCGCAACTTGTCCTGCTGTCAGGCTGGCTATGCTCGTATTTCTCCAAAAGCGAAGGCCGCTGAATGCTGCCGGAACCTGAATAGGAACACCATATCCCAATGATGGATCGGGCTGATCCCAGCTGATTTCACCGGTCAGAGCGTTTTCAGGAAGCGGAGCGTCGTAAGCCGATCCCATTCTCCATAGTCCCGTCCAAACAGTTGGCATCGGATCACATTTCGTTCCGCAGGTAGCTTCCGCCCCTGCCCCGAATGAACCGTCTGCCAATGTTCCTTCTTTATAGCACACCAACACTCGGTTTGGATTTCCATTGACGTCGTTTTCCCATCTCGTTTTCCAGTACACTTCATTGGCTGTGAAAAAAGCACAATTTACTCCTGCTGCCCGTGCGGCTTCCATGTTCACCCGCTGTTCCTTGGAACAGTACTCATCATGACCTGCGGTCACAAAAATTTTATGGCTTAACAAAAGGCTTGCTGTTTGGGCCACATCGACATTGGTGATATAGGAAACATCATAGCCGTTGCGTTCGAGCCAGCGGATCATGGGATAAGAATCATTCATATACCAGTCTGATCCACGTCCATCCGTAAGAAAACCTGCATTGTAAATAAAGAAAGGCCGGTTATAACTCACTTTCACTGCATGGCCATTGGGAAATGTGGTTGTGCCATTGTATAAATTGTTACCGCCATATCCGTTATATGCCTGCCAGGTGGCATCATTTGCCTGCAATAATATTTTCGAGTTGCTAGCGTCATCCCGGACAATAAATACAATATTATTAATATTGCCTGTCGTTGTACTTTGAATTTTGACAACGTAGAAACCGGAAACAGCATTGGCAGGAACAGCCCAGGTCGTGGTCTCGGTCCAGTTGCTGCAATCCAGCAAACCTGTTGTGGGATCCGATACGCCAGCAGGTTGCGGCGCCGTAGTAAAAGTTCCCAGATCCGCTTTCAGGGATGCACCCATCCCATTGTAATAACCCAGCCGGTATATTTTTAAAGTATATGAATCACCAACAACACGGTTGTCTATTTTAAAATGCACCGTGCTGCCTTTGTTTACACTAATATTGGTTGCATAACCATTGAGGTTGACATTTCTGAAATCAGCTGACGAATTCACGCCCCATTCAGAAATCGGATTGCCTGGCAGCAAATTCTCTGTAACAATTGCGTTCTGGGCTAGTGTATGAGTTAAAAAAAATAAACTCGTAATCACAAATAACAATCTCTTCCCAACTGTAAAATTCCGCATACATTTTTCTTTTTATCAGTCACTGAGTAAACAAAACAATGCAACCCAACAACTGAAAATATAACCCGCACACATCAAACAGCAAGGCCGATACAATCAACATAGAGGGTACATAAATTGACTAAGACAACCAACTCATGATTAAAAAATAGTGATTGAAATCATTTTAGGTCGCTCAATAAAAAAATAGAAAACTAGAGATTAGCAGAGGATTTGGATGCGGAGGATATCGGATAATATGTAGAATTGGACAAATGTAATAAATGAATATTGAAAATGCAACAGGATATGAGAAGTGAAAAAACGGGGTCCGTTCATCCGAAAACAACCCCGCTTTCTGCCCCCTTAATCCAGCTCGTCTTTAAATGATCGGATATAACTACTTAATTATCAAATACTTAATAAGTTATTTCAAAATCATTGAACCACTAATTTTTTCACGGCTACATAGGTTCCCGAATGCATCGTATATATATATAATCCCTTCGCCAAAACGGAAGTATTGAGATCGTATTCGTATACACCTGCGGTTTTAGTTTCGCGTACCAGTATTTTAATCTGTCTGCCCTGAATGTCAAATAACACCAAATCAACTTTGCCATCCACCGGAATGCTGTAGTTGATCCGTGTGGCGCCCTGGTTTACCGGATTTGGATAATTTTGTCCAAGGAAATACACCAGTTCATTATTCGCGGTCGGCTTCACCCCTGCCGTATCGATCGCTGTTGCAGTAAGGGTAAGTGGCGTCGCCTCATTCGTTTTATTGCTGCTACTGAATATGGCATCAACCCAGTAATTTGGTTTGCTTCCGCTGGATACGCTTGTTGGAAAAACGGGAGTCGCACTGTATTGATAAATCCCATTTGGTCCGTCCGTTCCATCAGCCAATGCAGTTAAAGGACTGTTTACAACAGCTGAAGTAAAATAATTCGCAGTACCTGTGTAATTGCCCGCACTACTGAAATAAGCCGCTATATACGTGGTATTCGCAGTGATCGCAACCGGTGTGCTAAACAAAACGGTTTGCCAACCTGTCGCTGTTTCTCCCGTAAACGCAGCCTGCGCCAGCCTTGTTCCTGCAGAGGAATATAATTCTCCGGTATGAGTTCCTGTATTACCCGCTGTTTTGTAAAAACGAACACCGGTGATAAAGCCGGCCGTACTGCTTCTGAATTTTAAACCCAGTTCCAGGGACTGTCCGTCATTGCCTGTTCCATTCGTTGGTACCTGGGTAGTGAAGATCGTTACGGATGAACCAGCTGCATTAACCGTAATGGTTACCTGCGACGTACTCACTCCGGCATTTAATGACAACTGGAATACGTAAGACCCCTGTATTAAACCAGTAACGGTCGTACTGACAGCGGCTGGTGAAGTAATGAGCGGCGTATTCGGACCGGAAATTTCGGTCCATGTATAACTGGTTATCGCACCTGTTGATCCGCTGCCATCCAGTGTAACCGTAGAGTCAGGTAATGTAATCGTTTGATTGGTTCCTGCGTTGGCGGCCGGTGCTGGTAGTGGATTCACAGTAACAGTTACCTGAGAAGTGCTCACGCCCGCATTTAATGATAGCTGGAATATATAAGTTCCCTGTATCAAACCTGTAACAGTTGTACTTACTGCCGCTGGTGAACCAATAACCGGTGTATTCGGGCCGGAAATTTCGGTCCATGTATAACTGGTTATAGCTCCCGTTGATCCACCACCATTCAATGTAACGGTTGAAGTTGGTAAAGTGATCGTCTGATTGTTTCCTGCATTAGCTACCGGTACCGATGAACCATTTGCAAATACCACATCAACCCAATAGTTTGGTTTGCCACCTCCGGATATGCTGGTTGGGAAAACCGGTGTTGCACTATACTGATATACCCCATTTGGCCCATCGGTTCCATCGGCCAATGCAGTTAATGGACTATTATTAACGGCCGCTGTGAAATAATTAGCTGTACCCGTGTAATTGCCGGAACTGCTAAAATAAGCTGCCATATAAGTTGTATTCGCTGTAATGGCTACTGCTGTGCTGAAAGTTACGGTCTGCCATCCCGTGGCTGTTTCATTTGTAAATACCGCCTGCGCCAGTCTTGTTCCCGTTGAGGAATATAATTCTCCGATATGTGTTCCCGAATTGCCTGCTGTTTTGTAAAAACGCACACCAGTAATAGAACCGGCTGATGAGCTCCTGAATTTTAAACCCAATTCAATGGCTGATCCGTCATTGCTTGTGCCGGCAACCGGAGTTTGTGTAGTAAAAATAGATGTAGCCGTGCCTGCTGCATTTACTGTAATCGTTACCTGGGATGTGCTCACGCCTGCATTTACGGACAAGCGAAATATGTAGGTTCCCTGAATTAATCCGGTGACAGTTGTTGTGACGGCAGCCGGTGTGGTGATAACCGGCGTATTAGGACCGGAAACAGTTGTCCATAAATAACTGGTTATGGTTCCGGTTGAACCGCTTCCGTCCAGTGTTACCGATGATGTGGGTAAATTAATCGTCTGATTATTTCCCGCATTGGACACGGGTGGCAAGGTCCCGTTTGAAAATACAACGTCTACCCAATAATTTGGTTTTCTACCCGGTGAGCTCGTTGGAAATTTTGGAACCGGTGAATAATCATAAACAGCATTGGGACCATCGGTACCATCCGCCAATCCGGTCAGCGGACTATTCGCTGCCGCGGTTGTAAAAAAGTCAGGCGTTCCTGTATAATTTCCGGCATTGCTGAAATAAGCAGCAACATAAGTAGTGTTTGCATTGATGGCCACTGGTGTATTGAAAGTAACGGTCTGCCAGCCGCTCGCTGTTTCATTTGTAAATACTGCCTGCGCAAGTCTTGTCCCAGTGGATGAATATAATTCTCCTGTATGCGTCCCTGCATTGCCAGTAGTTTTATAAAAACGCACGCCTGTAATTGTTCCCGCAGTGCTACTTCTGAATTTAACGCCCAACTCAATCGCCGGTCCGTCATTACTTGTTCCTTCCAAAGGCGTTTGTGTTGTGAAAATATGACATGGACACGCGGCAGCTGTAATCGTAACGGTTATCACATTTTTTCCGGTGGTTCCTGCCGCTTCTAAATTTCCCGAATCATCAAAGCCCCTGGATTTAATTGTGTATACACCCGGGGTCAACGGATCCCAAGTGAATGTCCAATTGGTCGTTCCACTGGCAACCTGCCAGGTAACACCACCATCCACTGAAATTTCTACGCCTGCAACAGTGTTTGCATCCGTCGCCGTGCCGCTGATGGTCACAGCTGAACTGTTGGGAATGCTGGTGCCGGTTAGCGGTGAAGCTATAACCGATTTGGGCGCCGTGATATCTGTGGAAGCAGTGGCAGCTACCAGTCCGGTTTGTAGTGTACCCGGCTGAACACCCATATCAGCAAAAAGATTGACTGTTGCCTGTTGCATATCCTTATTGACAGGAGTAGCCAGTCCGAAATGCTGGTCATCCAGGCCCCACATCCACTGAACGGTTCCTGCTCCAAAGATCAACGGACCACCCGTGCCTCCATTCCGGTATAGCGATAATTTATGCGTGTGCCCATTCAGCGATGTGCTGGATAAGGTTATACGCCCATGCGGATAACTGTTTGGAAATTGTTCATAGTCAAATTCATATCCCATTGAATTTGCGCTCAGGGAAGCTGTCTGACCCACAGCCAGGTTAGCGATACTTGTATTTCTCCAGAATCGCATGCTCTTATACAAGGCAGGAACCTGGATCGGAGCTCCGTATCCCTGCGACGGATCCGGCTGATCCCAGCTAATCTGACCAGTCAAAGCATTTTCAGGTAGCGGGGCGTCATATGCGGCGCCCATTCTCCACAAACCTGTCCACACCGTTGCTAACGGATCACATTTCCCACCACAAGTGGCTTCACCCAGCGAACCATCGGCCAGGGTTCCTTCTTTGTAACAAACCAGTACACGATAAGCGTTGCCATTGGCATCCGCCTCCCACCTGGTTTTCCAGTAAGTTTCATTCCCGGTGAAAAAAGCGCAATTCACACCTGCAGTCCTTGCTGCTTCAACATTATCACGCTGTTCTTTGGACCAGTATTCATCATGGCCCGCGGTTACAAAAATTTTATGATTCATCAAAAGGCTGCCAAATCGCGCAACATCTGTATTCGTCGTATATGAAACATCATATCCGTTATGTTCGAGCCAGCGGATCATGGGATAAGCGTCATTCATGTACCAGTCCGACCCTCTCCCGTCTACCAGAAACGCTGAATTATAAATAAAAAAAGGCCGGTTGTAGCTTACTTTAACGGCATGACCGGCTGGAAAGCTGGTTGTACCATTATAAAAATAATTACCTCCATATCCATTATATGCCTGCCAGGACGCATCGTTGGCCTGTAAAAAAACAGCCGAGTGACTTGCATCGTCTCGCACGATAAATACTATATTATTTATGCCCGAGGCACTTTGCAGTTTTACAATATAAAATCCCGAAACCGCATTGGATGGAACCTGCCAGCTCGCTGATTCTGACCAATTGCTGCAATCCAGCAACCCGGTCGCCGGATCGGCAATGCCTGCCGGCTGTTTAATTCCGGGTAGTGTGCCCAGGTCCGCTTTCAAGCTTGCACCCATACCCCCGTAGTATCCGAGACGGTATATTTTTAGGGTATACGGTACGCCGGCCTGGCCGTCGATCTTGAAATGAACAGTGCTTCCTTTGTTTACGCTGATGTCCGTAGCAAAACCATTGATGTTGGTGTTTCTGAAATCGGCGGAGGAATTCACTCCCCACTCCGATATCGGATTGCCCGGTAATAAATTTTCTGTTACGATTGCATTCTGGGAGAATGAAGAACTGAATGCACATACTGTCTGGAGGAATAAACAAACTACGTTTCTTATTCCCTTGGAATAGGGGTTAAGGGTCTTGGGCATACTACGGGGATAAGGTTTAATACATTCACATTTCAGGATAAACCTGGGACTTCCGGAAAGGATCTGGATGATAAACCTGAAAGGAAAAGGATCTCAAAATGAATTATCGGGGGACTTGCAGGCATCGAACGCACCTGGGCTGCATTCCAAAAATCAACTATGCAAATTAAATACTATTTTCCCGTTGCCCGAATACAGAAATGAAGATTTTTTTTATAATATTATAATGCCGCAAATTGAAGGCCACGATTTATGATCGAGGGATTATTTTATTGACCATTTTTTAACAACCCGCAACAACCCGAGTTTTACCCGGCTTTCCTGAGCTTTAAAAAAAGTAAAACGCCGCTTTTTGAGTTGAGCAGTCCCCCTGACTCACAATTCAATACGGATTTTAGACAGTCCGGAATTGGGAAATAACCCATTTTTATCTGAATATGCCGTCTCTGGTAAAGGATTTTTTAATACCTATTTTAGCAAAATACTATAGCTCTGATCAATCCGTCTTATGTTCAAAATTCCGTTCAAGTATTTATTGCAAAAATTCCTGGGTTTCGAAAATTATCTGTATGTATTTTCCATTTTTTCAATCCTCAGACTGCGCCTGCATTTGAAGGATAAAGAATTCAATCATTTTCTACGAATGATTCCGGAAGATGGAAATATCCTGGACATCGGGTCAAACATCGGTATCACAGCAATTCCACTCGCAAAAAAGGTTTCCAGGGGTAAAATATTTTGTTTTGAACCGATACCGTTAAATGTAAAAACGTTAAAACGAATCCAGAAGCGTTTTAAGATTTCAAATTTTGAAATTTTCGAAACGGCACTTGGGGACTGGAATGGCGAATCAACGATGGTTATGCCGATCTTTTATAATGTAAAGTTCCAGGGTTTCAGCCATATCGTAGAGAAAGAATCCGACAGCAAAAAAGGAGATTTGTTCAGGGTGCCCGTTCAGCGGCTGGATGATATTCCGGTACTGAAGAAGCTCACAAAAATAGATGCGATAAAAATTGATGTTGAAAATTTCGAATGGCATGTATTAAAGGGTGCGGCAGTCTTGCTGGAGCGGCATAAACCCATTATTTATTGTGAGCTCTGGGATGATGAAAAAAGAACGCTGACGATAAATTACCTGAAGGATCAGTTTGGATACCGGGTCAGGGTTTTGGATAACAATCGGTTGGTGGAATTCACGAACCAGTCCGTTTCAAATTTTTTCTTTACCCGCTAAAGTCAATGGCGGATTAAAATGCTTCACCGAAATTAATATTGAAACCCTTTATGCCATTGGGGCCGAATCCAAAATCAAACCGGAGATTGGTATCGTGTTTTGAATCTACTTTAATACGAAGACCCGGACCATATGACAAATGAAAAGCATCCAATGCAACCTCATCATAAGAATTTTGTACCTGCCCGACACCAAACCAGCCAACCACGCCGAAAATATTCCAAACAGGTATACGCAATTCAATTTGCGCATCTACCAACACATTATCACGTAAACCGCCCTCATAGTAGCCCCGCATCTGACTGTCTCCGCCCATTTCCGGTAATTCATAAAATGGTACGTTTCCATTGGCGTAACTGGTTGTTATCTGACCGGCAATCACGTTCTTTCGCCAGGGATTGATATATTTCCTTGCGTCCACCGCAAATTTGGAAAAGGCATAGGGTCCCCAGCCGGCCGGATAAAATAAAGCGGTGCCCAGAATATAGGAACCGTGCAGTGGATTGTACCGGTTGTCGCGGCTGTCAAAGGCCGCTGCGAGCCCAAACCCGACACTTGTTCCCCCGTTCAATCCGGTTACGCTGTCTGTTCTGAGAAAACTGGTACTGTCCGTCTGAATATTGAAATAGTCTGAAACGTCGAATGGAATTCCGACATATAAATTCTTTTTTATCTGCCTCAATGCCGTTCCGGCAAATACAAAACGTTCAACGATGTCCTGTTCCGGATCGTTGGTAATCGTATTGCCTATGTCCCAGATGTATTCGGGTTCTTTCTTATAATTAACATAACTGATAATGACATACTTATTTTCATCGAAGACAAGCTGGGTTGAAATAGACGCGTTGATCCTTCCCAGACTGGAAAGCGTAAATACTTCCGACAATTTGGATGCTTTTGAAATGGTATCCTTTTTGGAAAGATTAAGAACATTGAATTTGGCAAGGCCGTAAATATTACCTGCCTCCGGCGAATAAGAATAAATGGGCACCGGCAAAATCTTGAACAGCGCTTCCGCCTTTTTATTGAACCGGTCGAACCCCGAAAGGCTGTCTTTTTTTCCCGGTTTATTCAGACTGTCCTTTTTTAATTCTGCAGCCGTCTGCGAAAACCCCTGGTCATAACAAAGGAGCATCAGTATTATAACAACAATTTGCTTCAATCCGGATGGTTGTTTGTCTGAAGATCGGTCGAAATATGAATCTAATCAAATAAAGCATAAAGCTTAACGCCCAACGCTTAACGCTTAACGCCTAACGCTTAACGCATGGCGTTCGGAGCAGATAAAATTCAAACATCCTTCTGTTCCATTCACATAAATCTCAAAGAAGTCTTCATACAAATGCAACAATCCGGGAATGGTCCTGTCTTTACTTTTGCACAGGGTGCAAAAATCCCGTGACCTACCATGTTAAAAAACTATTTTACCATCGCCTGGCGAAATTTGCTCAAAAGCAAAATTTATTCTGCAATCAATATCATCGGACTGGCGACAGGCATGGCGGTGGCCATCCTGATTGCACTCTGGATCTGGGATGAACTGAGCTTCGACAGCTATTATAAAAATCACCCGACGATTGCCCAGGTAATGACTACACAGACTTTTAACGGGGAAACCGGAACCGGTCCGGCAGTTGCCATGCCCCTCGGCATAGAACTGAGAAACAAGTACGGGGGTGATTTTAAAGCAGTCACCATGGCTTCCTGGAATTTTGGGCATATCCTGGGAGTTGGAGAAAAAAAGATCAGTGCTTCAGGCATGTGGGTAGAGCCGGTTTTCCCCACCATGTTTACGCTCAACATGCTGAAGGGAAACATCAACGGACTCAAAGATCCGTCGGCAATTTTGTTGAATGCTTCTATAGCAAAATCGCTGTTTGGAGTAGCGGATCCTATCAATAAAACCGTCCGGATTGATAACAAATATGATTTTAAAGTTGCCGGAGTGTACGAGGATTTCCCACACAATACTTCACTGAATGATACCAAAATATTATTATCCTGGGATAAATATATAAGTACGGAAACATGGATGAAAAACGCGATGACTGAATGGGGAAACCATTCCTGGCAGGCATTTGTTCAGGTACCGGATCATGGGGATATCGCCAAAACGAGCGAAAAAATAAAAAAAGCGTCCATGATCCATTTGAATGCGGCACAGGATGGAGTTGAAGAGTTGGTATTACAGCCAATGGATAACTGGCGGCTGCATAATGAATTTAAAAATGGTAAAGTGGTTGGCGGCCGCATCCAGTTTGTCTGGTTATTCGGTATCATTGGCGTGTTCGTATTGCTGCTGGCCTGCATTAATTTCATGAATCTCTCTACTGCGCGCAGTGAAAAACGCGCAAAAGAAGTAGGAATCCGTAAAACAGTCGGGTCTCTACGTCCGCAGCTGATCAAACAATTTCTCACGGAATCCATCGTCGTCGCATTCCTGAGTCTGGTGATCGCTCTGCTCCTTGTTTTGGCATTGATTCCCTTTTTCAATGGCCTTTCAGACAAAGAAATACATCTCCCTGGCGCCAATATATATTTTTGGTTATTTATTCTGGCATTTACATTATTTACCGGTATTGTGTCCGGCAGTTATCCGGCTTTTTATTTATCCGGATTCGAACCGATCAAGGTTTTGAAAGGAACATTCCGAGTGGGTCGTTTCGCCGCGCTCCCGAGAAAAGTGCTGGTTGTGGTACAGTTCAGCATTTCCATTGCACTGATCATCGGCACAATCATCGTGTACAGACAAATACAATATGCAAAAGACAGACCCGTAGGATATACGCGCGAAGGTCTGATTACAATTTTTATGAATACTCCGGATCTGACGGGTCATTACGACGCATTGCGAAATGATTTACTCGCCACCGGAAAAGTCGAAAATATGTCGGAGTCCTCCGGACCGGTGACAGGTATATGGTCGAATAATATTGGTTTCAGCTGGGCGGGTAAGGATCCCAACACCCTGCCTTTGTTCGCTACTGTTGCGGTTACCCAGGATTATGGTCCGACCCTTCACTGGCAGATCAAGGAAGGACGCGATTTTTCACGAAGCTTCCTGACCGATTCCAGTGCGATGATCATGAATGAAGCGGCCGTTAAACTGGTCGGTATAAAAAATGTGGTCGGAATGACCATCAAGTGGGATACAACACCGCACCATGTTGTCGGTGTGATAAAAGATATGGTGATGCAATCGCCCTATGAACCGGTAAGGCCCACTTTTTTCTTCATGAACCCCGGCTGGGCAAATGTGATTACCATACGTTTAAAACCATCTGCTTCCGTTCAGGAAGGGCTTGCAAAAATCGAAACTGTATTCAGAAAATATAATCCGGCCGCACCCTTCGAATATAAATTTACCGATGAGGATTATGCCAGGAAATTTGAGGATGAAAAACGGATTGGAAATCTGTCGACCTTTTTTGCCATACTCGCCGTATTCATTTCATGTTTGGGATTATTCGGACTCGCATCTTTCGTAGCCGAACAGCGCACAAAAGAAATTGGTGTCCGCAAAGTGCTTGGTGCCAGTATATTCAACCTCTGGCAGATGCTGTCAAAAGACTTTGTAAACCTCGTCATTATCTCATGTGCGATTGCAATTCCATTGGCATGGTATTTCCTCCATCAGTGGTTGCAGAAATACACCTATCGGACAGATATCTCCTGGTGGATATTCGTTTTGGCAGGGATGGGCGCCATGGTCATTACCCTGCTTACCGTAAGTTACCAGGCAATCAGGGCCGCCATGATGAATCCGGTAAATAGTCTACGTACGGAATAAGCTTCCCTCCGGCGATGCCGGCCTTCCTTCGTAATGAGTGGTTCGCATCGCCGGCTTCTCACGAGGCGCAGAACTGCTTTTAAGGTAGAAGGCAGGGCCTCGATAAGCCTCGCGCATGGAATACAGGAAAGTGGTACCTTAATAACTTATGTTGATTATCGGTATCATTATTTTGATTGCAGCAACAGCCGTTTATATTTTCATGCATGGAGCACAATTCGGCCAACCGCCTTCCGGAGAAAGACTAAAGAAAATTCGACAATCCGCAAACTACCGGGACGGACAGTTTCAGAATATAAGTCATACCCCACAGTTAACGGAAGGAACAAGTATGATTGGTATACTCGGCAAATTCTTTTTTGATAAAAGTGCAGAAAGAGTTCCGCCTGCTCCCCTGCCTTCTAAAAAAACGGACCTGTTAAAACTGGACCCTGATAAAAATTTACTTGTCTGGTTTGGGCATTCCTCTTATTTAATACAGATCGGCGGCAAAATAATCCTGGTTGATCCGGTGTTCAGCGGAAATGCGTCCCCGCTGCGTTTTACAACCAAAAGTTTCAAGGGCTCAGACATTTATACTGTTCAGGATCTTCCTCCGGTTGACTATTTATTCATAACCCATGATCACTGGGATCATCTCGATTACAAAACTATCCTGTTGCTAAAACCAAAGGTTAAAAAAATTATTACCGGTCTTGGAGTGGCCGCCCACCTGGAGCGCTGGGGTTATGATAAGAATATCATACTTGAAAGGGACTGGAATGAAGAAGTTATTCCGGACGATGGATTTATTGTGAACACTGTGACGGCCAGGCATTTTTCCGGACGTGGTTTCAAAAGAAACGGAACAATATGGTCGTCTTTTGTTCTGACTGCTGCGGGAAAAAAGATTTTTATTGGCGGCGATTCCGGCTACGATCAACATTTTGCAGACATCGGAAAAAAATTGGGGCCATTCGACCTGGTTATACTGGAGGACGGTCAATACAACGAAAACTGGAAATACATACATATGAGTCCGGAGGAAACTGTTCAAGCGGCACTCGACCTCAACGCAAAAAAACTTCTGCCTGTGCACTGGTCAAAATTTTCTCTGTCCGTTCATTCATGGAATGAACCGATCATACGAATAAAAAAAGAAGCGGAACGCAGAAATGTAAAACTGCTTCATCCGATGATAGGGGAAACCGTTTATCTTGACGGTGATCAGGTCTTCAGTTCCTGGTGGGAAGGGTTTCAGTAATTTTATATATCTTGAACTAATCAACGGAACATTGTATTTAAAAAAACTTCCAGCATAATATGAAAATGAATAAAAGCTACTTCCCAATCTGCAGTGTACTCCCTATTTTCTTCTTTTTACTATTTAGTTTTTTCTTTTCAAGAGCCGCTAATAGTTATTTCGAATCTCCGCTGGAAGGTCGATGGGACCTGACGCTTTATCATTCCGGAAAGACCTATCCCGCGTGGCTTGAAGTGCGTCATTCCGGTTTGCATACACTGGTGGGTGAATATGTGGGATCAGGGGGGAGTGCGCGCCCAATTTCGAAAATTAATTTCACTGATGGAATCGTCAATTTTTCCATCCCTCCCCAATGGGATACGGCATCGAATGATCTGGTTTTTGATGCCACTTATCAGGGCGACAGTTTAACGGGAACCATCATTGCGCCTGATGGAACAAAATTCAATCTGACCGGAGTCCGCGCGCCTGCTCTGCGGAGAAAGTCAGAACCCGTCTGGGGAGAACAAATCAAACTCTTCAACGGTAAGGATCTGAAGGGCTGGCACGCATCAGGTAAAAATCAGTGGGTTGTTGCGGACGGCATTATGAGAAGTCCTGCCTCGGGGTCAAATATTATGACTGACCAGGTTTTCAACGATTTTAAACTTCATATTGAATTCCGTTATCCAAAAGGAAGTAACAGCGGCGTTTATCTCCGTGGCCGTTATGAAGTACAGATTGTTGACAGCAAGGGAATGGAACCGACACGGGATTATCTCGGCGCTATTTATGGTTTTCTTCCACCGATTGAGATGATGGCCAAAGATGCCGGCGAATGGCAGTCATATGATGTCACGCTGGTAGGCCGGCTTGTTACGCTCGCGGTAAATGGCAAAACCGTCATTTGCAATCAGGTAATTCCCGGTATTACCGGTGGTGCCCTCGACAGCCAGGAGGGAGAACCCGGTCCCATCATGATGCAGGGTGACCACGGTCCGATTGAATTCAGGAATATCTTAATTACAGAAGCGAAATAGGAGGAAACTTTGAGAGTGTGAGAGTGTGAGAGTGAATTGAACGACATGCACTCTCACACTCTCACACTCTCACACTCTCACACTCTCACACTCTCATAGTTTCATTGATCTTCATCAAGCAGAAATTTCCGCGCACCCCCATCAGACCTTGATTTCTTGACCTGGATCAAGTAAGTTTCCAAATTTACCTTCATTTGCGGTTAGTCCGCACCGTTAGTCTTCACACACGATAGACTGATATTTTTATAATAATATAATTGAAGTGAAAATCGTTTGATCAACTATTATTGCAATTTAGTCAGCTAAATTGTTCATTTCGTCCATAAACTTTTTTTGGCTACGTTAAAATGGAACAAATGTAGATTCATCCGATTGCCCATTCACTCAGTGATACCATATCCTTCCGGAACGGATAAAATATCAGGCCATTCAAATGATTGCCTGTCGCAATTCATTTAACAGCAAACTCAACGACCGGTCATATTTTTTTCCCGATTCAGGAAATAGCGCAGATCGCGCGCCCGTATGATTTAAATTCATCATTAGAAATTATTTTCGAATTAGCCCGCTTTATTAGAATTTATTATTGAATCAATGTCTTTTGCTGAATAAAATATCAGTGCGTCAACCGGATGCGCTCCGGGTTAATGAATGGTTAACATTGATACTTTTGGCTGTTTTATAAAACAACCACATGATGAACAGATTGATTCCACGGGCATATGGAATGACTTTCTTTTTACACAAAATCCCAGTTGAGTCCCAGGGCCCCAGGATGCAGTATGGCATCCGAGATATCGAACACATTCAAAACCGGCATTTCATTTATCATCATTCAGTCCCATCCGTCTTCAATCCCAATAATTAATTCAAGAAAATGAACAATTTTTACAAACATTCTTTGCGGATAATTTTAGGATCAATTCTTTCCATTTGCAGTATTTATTTAAACGCCCAGACTCCAAAGATCCAGGGGCAGCAAGCACACACGACGCAGATAAAGGCGCCCCAGGCGCCGCGCACCCAAATGCAAATGCCGGCACCGCCGCAAATACTGCGTGCTCCATTGCGGACACAGAGTGCGCAGATCGGAACAACAGATGTGAGGCCCGGAAAGATCCTTATAAAAATGAAGGCAGGGATTGGCTTTACAACCATACAGAGAAGACTTCCACTCCTTTCTGCAAATAGCAGAACGGAAACCTTTCAAACGGGTATCGTCCACCTGGATGCTGTAGCCCGCCAGTTCAGGGCTGTCAAGATGATTCGCGTGTTTCCAAATGCGGGCCGCATGGAAGCCAAGCAGCACAAATATGGTCTGGACAGATGGTATGCCATCCAGGTAGACAATGCAACGGAAATTTCCACAGCCGTAAATTCATTTAAGGCCGTCACGGAAGTGGAAACCGCACAACCTGCTTATATTATTAAGGCCATTCAATCGCCCATCACAAAAATAACGGGTTCTCCGAAATCAAAACCACTGGATGCTTCGACATACGTGTCCCCCGTAAACGACCCCTTCTATTATCTTCAGTGGAATTATCACAACACCGGCCAGGAAGGCGGTTATGCAGGCGCTGATGTCGATCTGGAAGCAGCCTGGAAAATAAATGCCGGTACACCGAATGTCATTGTGGATGTTGTGGACGAAGGTGTTGACTACAATCATGAGGATCTTGCAGCGAATATGTGGGTCAATTTAGCTGAACTCAATGGACTGCCCGGCGTGGATGATGATGGCGATGGTTATGTAGATGATATTCATGGATATAATTTTGGTGATAATTCCAGCGTCATTTCTCCAGGTGATCACGGATCACATACTTCCGGAACAATCGCAGCAGTCAATAATAATGGAAAAGGTGTTTGCGGAATTGCCGGAGGAACCGGTAACGGGGACGGCGTTCGGATTATGTCGAGTGAAATTTTTGGTTCCAACGGAGCAGATGGTGCGGGTACAGCGGCAGCCATCGTATATGGAGCAAACAACGGGGCTGTTATTTCCCAGAACTCCTGGGGTTATACAGTTCCGGGTGTATATGATCAGGCCGTACTGGATGCAATCGACTATTTTACCAAAGAAGCGGGTCGGGATGTAAATGGCAATCAGGTCGGACCGATGAACGGTGGTGTCGTGATATTCGCAGCCGGAAATAGTAATTCCAATGATTTGTATTATCCCGGTTATTACCCATCGTGTATAGCCGTTGGAGCTACCAGTGTTTTTGACAACAAATCTTCTTATTCAAATTATGGTGACTGGGTGGATATCTCTGCTCCGGGAGGAGATGATGATGTCGATGGAACAAGTCATCAGATGATCGCAAGTACAGTCGCCAATAACGGATATGGTTATATGGAAGGGACTTCCATGGCCACGCCTCATGTGTCCGGCGTTGCTGCCCTGATTGTTTCGCAATTCGGAAAAATGGGATTCACCAATGACGATCTGAAAAACAGGCTCTTTCATTCAGTGAGACCTTTCATAGCCATGGATCCGCAGTTCAACGGAATGATGGGCGTTGGCGGCCTGGATGCAGGAAAGGCTTTGCAAACAGACAAGGGCATGGCTCCTGTGGCAATTACCGACCTGACAGGAAAAAGCAATGCACAAAACAGCATCGACCTGAACTGGACCGCACCTGCCGATCTGGATAATGGCAGCGCTGACAGTTATATTGTATATTATTCAAAATCTCCCTTTGACAGTACTCAAAAGAATGCAGTCAATAAAATAATTATCAAGAAGGCCCTAACAGCTGGTTCACCCGAAACGTTTAATATCGGCGGCCTGACGCCATCCACTGCATATTATATCAGTGTAAGCGCCAAAGATCTCTGGGCGAATGAAAGTGCTCTTTCCAATCAGATCGCTGTGACTACCCTTGCTGGTCCGGTGGTGAGCCTGCCGACGGATACAATTTTGATGAGCATTAATGTAACCGCTGGTGCGACAAAATCAACCTCATTTAAACTGGCCAATAAGGGCACCGGTCCGATGAACTGGACCGGTGACGCCATTCCGGTTTCTTCTTCATGGGCAAGACAGGATGGTGGATTCAACGACACCCTGAGACTGGTTGATCAGGATTACACCTATTATTTTATCGGCGATGACCAGCGTGTAGATTTTTCTGCCGCAACCCGGTTTGATGTAACAAAAAAACCGTTTAACCTCACCCACGTCGGTAGCATCTTTCAAACATCCGGAGTAAATGCACCCATCACAATTTATATTTATAAAGGGGGAAGCGATCCTTCCAAAGGCACATTGCTACTGAAGCAAACGCTGGTGGATCCGATCAGTGATTATACGTTCACGCCAACCAAACTGAACGGAAGTTTCCTGTTCAAACCGGGAGAATGGTTCTGGGTGGTTTATCAATATGACCCATTGTATGGATTTACGCAAGGCGCGGAATTTGGTGCAGCGGATTCATTGGCAAATGACTTTTTTGTGAGCAGTGATAAAGGTAAAACATGGGCTACACTTACCAGCGCAGTCGGCCCCACAAGATTCTTCATGTATGCTTTAAGCAATGAAGGATATCCGGGTTCTTTGCTCAGCCTGCAACCAAATACCGGCAATCTCGCCGGACTTTCCAACGCAACGATTGCCGTAAATGCCAACGCAGCCACGATCCGCAACGGTGTGTATAATTATAACCTGCAGATCAGTTCCAATGACCTTAATAATCCGATGACGGGCGTTCCTATGATCGTTACGGTAACGGGTCAGAAGGGAACACTGACATCTAAAATTGGAATCCTGGATTCCAAATCCGTGTTCATTAGCAAAACAGGTGATGCTTCCATCATGTTGTACAACGCCGGATTGTCAACCCTGAAATCTTTTAAATTTACCTCTGACAATAAAAAATTCACACTGGTCTCCATGCCGGACAGCCTGAATCCGGGAGATTCTGCTCAGTTAACAGTACGGTTTACCCCTACTTCGGCCGGATTGCAACTGGCAAAAATAACCATAGCGACGAATAACGGATCGCTGAGCCTGTCCGGAACCGGCATCGGTGTTAATCCACCTGTAATGACACTTACCGGTATTCCGATCCAGATTGTTGCCAAAGTGGATTCTGTCGGTAAAAACACATTTGTCATTTCCAATAAAACAGGAAAGTACCCATTGAGTTACGCTCTGCCGGAAATTGCTGCGGTCAACAAAATGAAGTTGAAAGCAAAAACGGCCAAGGGGAATGACGCTTCCATGGACTATGCCTGGATTGACAGCAATGAACCCGACGGACCCATTTATAGCTGGGATGATATTTCAGCAACCGGAACTGATATTACCAGTAAGCTCGCCGCAGACATTAAAACATCTGCCCTTGCCCAGCTGGGTTTCAAAATGAAATATTATGGTGATACGATCAGTCAGGTTTATGTAAATAGTTTTGGCTCATTGTCCCTGAATTATCCTGAAGCAATGAATGTGGTCAGTTATACCCTTCCGATTCCGGGTGATGGTATTACCGGTACGATAGCCGGACTATTCGTGGAATATATGTTCCCGGTGGTTAATTCCAACGAACATGTTTTCACAAAGGCATTACCGGGCAAATTCATCGTACAGTACAATGATCTGGAATATTTTGGCGGTAACGAATTTGGGGGCGGGTCATTCAGTTATGGAAAAGCAACTTTCCAAATCGTCCTGTACAGCAATGGCAAGATCGAAATGAATTATAAAACGGTAAACAACACCTGGGCCACCGAAGGATTCGGACTGATCGGACTGGAAAGCAAGGATGAAACCAAGGGAATCAACGTGGCGGCATTTGATGTAACGCCGGCGCCATTTGTGGTAGCAGATAACACAACCCTGTGGTTCGTTCCGTCGGCGCCTAAATTTATTCAGTCCATTTCCCCAAGTAGCGGTGCGGTGGCTGTTGGAGACAGTATAAAAATTACCGTGACTGCTTCCGCAGCCGGTCTGACAGACAGTACCTACAATACATCCATTGCATTAACCACCAACGATCCTTTACGGGAAAAACTGGACTTGCCTGTTGTATTTACAGTTACCGGAATCCAGGGAATGATGCAAAAAACTGATACACTGGCATTCGGAAATGTTTACAAAAACGCAACCTCAAAAATGGATGCGGTATTCCTAAACACGGGTTCCAAGCCAATACATTTAATCTCTACATCTTTCAGCAATTCGGCTTATACAACGGACCAGGGCCCCGTAACCGTTCCTCCTCTTTCTGAATTGCATATTACGGTTACGTTTTCACCTACGGCAGAAACTTCTTATCCCGGAAAACTTATAGTTAAAACCGATGATTCAGCGAACGCGGTGTTTAAAGTAGTGTTATCCGGTGCCGGCAAGGCAGCAGGTGCGTTGACTTATAGACTGACGGGCGGACAAACAAACAGTTTGAATGTGAGTCAATCACTTCCCGCATCGCTTACTGTAGCCAATCGTGGTGACGGTGATTTAAAAATTATGGTTGAACATCCGCAATGGTTTGTAATGAATCAGGCCGGACAGGGCGTCGGAAACGGTCTGGATTCTGCCCATACCTACAGCATTCATAAAACAATGGACAGCAACACGGCTGCTTATAACTGGATTGAACTGGGTAATGGTCTGGGAACAGCATCCATCCTGAGCCCTACCGGAATTGGGAGTCAGCAGATCAGGCTTCCATTTGCATTTCCATACTATGGCAGCACATATAATTCATTATATATAGACTGGCTCGGAAATGTTACACTGAATTCCGAGAAAACAGTCAATCAGATTGCGCCAACAATTCCATCATCACTGGCACCCAACGGTGTCATTGCTACAGTAAATTATCCGCTGTCTCAGGCTTATGATTATACGATTGGCAAGTACCTGGGTCAGACGTACTATTATACCGACAACGATAAAATGGTCGTAGAATTTTCGGGGATGTTTGGCGGTAATTTCAACGACGCCGGCCCCGTAACATTTGAAACGATTTTTTATAAGGATGGCAGAATTAAAATGTTATACCAGTCTGGTGAAACAGAATCCAATATCACCCAGAAATTCCTGGTCGGAGTCGAAAATCAGGATGGTACGGATGGTACGCTAGCATACAACCAAACACTTTGGTATAAGAATCGGGGTGCCATCGAATTTGTGCCTTCTATTCCGTATACATTACATCCCGGAGATTCTGTAACCCTCCCGGCTACCTGGACGACCACCAGTATGACCAACGGGGTTTACAAGGATTATATCACGATTCATTCCAACGATCCGGTGCATTCGACTGTACAGATTCCGCTCGAATTGGATATGAGTGGTCCGAACAAAGTAAAAACCAGCGACTCCGTGAATTTTGGTAAAGTAGTCGCATATACAAATTCTGCCAGCGTACAGAATACCTATAATCAACCCGTGCTGATAAAAAATAACGGACTGCAAACGGTTACTATCAGCAACATTGATTTCTCCAACAATTCGGCCTTTACACTGGATGAAGTGACGAACGTGCTGATCCAGTTTCCAATTACCCTTGCCCCCGGCGATGAACTGAAATATCATATTACATTCACCCCAATTCCTTCCATGAATACGGTGAACGAATTTGTAAATGTGACATCGGATTACCTGAAGGCCATCAGCATTCCGATTGCCGCTACAGTCATTCAGCCACCAGTTGTAACGACAGATTCAACCAGCCTGCACGTCACCATAGAGCAAACAGAATCTGCTATGAAATATGTGCAACTCGGAAATACAGGTTTAGGCGATCTGGATTATAACCTGAGTGTGGAATATCACAGACCGGGTATTTCATACAGCAGTATAAAAACCCAGTTCCCGGTCAAAAACAATAAATCAAAAGCAAACGTATTTAGTTTGTATGGCAGCGGGCAGAAAACGGTACTGGGTAGTGGAACCGGAACACTTGGAGTTTCTCCGGGTAGCTTCGCAGACTCCATCATAGCTTATGAACCTGCCAACGGGCGGCAATATGTGGACTTTCTGGGCACGGGCGTGGATGAACCTTCCATTATGGCTGTAAGCCGTTTCAATGGCGGCAAGAAAGGCTTTTACCTTTCACATGTGGGTGATCTGTATCGCACTGACAATATGATCCCTGCTACAATCAAATTTAAAATCAGACTGGGTTCCAATATCAACAATTCAACAGTTATTTATCAGCAGTCGGTCGATGTCCAACCGGATACAACCGGCACTGGTACTTATATAATTGTCAAACTGGATTCGAGTATACTGATCAATGCATATGAAGATTTCTGGATTGAATGGGATTATGCCTACGGCATGCGGTTCCCACAGGGATTCCAATGGGTGACTACTGACCAGCAGAAATCACAGACCTTTTATACGAAGGTGAATGAAACCGATGCTTTCCAGGAAATCTTTTATACAGCAGACTTCTATATGGCTGCCTATGCAGCGATCGATAGTTCAGGTGGCTGGCTGACGATTTCTCCGGATAAAGGTTCTGTTGGAGTGAATCATACACAGCAACTCAGGCTTACCGCTCATGGTCCGAAGGCAACCCCACCCGATCAATCCGCGGATCTGATCATTCATTCCAATGATCCGGCCACACCGCAATCAAAAGTGAGTGTTTTCCTTCATATCGATCAGGCTCCTGTTTTGACCAACCATGATACACTGATCGTCAATGAAGGTGACACTTTGAATGTGCTGATCCCGGCCCAGGATGATGGAAATGGCAAAATCACGGTTCGCCTTCTTACGCAGAATAAAACAGCATCGATCACCATCCGGGATTCAGGCAGTTATTTTATATACAGACCGGGTTATGACGATGCGGGTATTCACCTTTTTGCAATTACCCTGGCTGATCAGAATGGCAATAAACGAAACGACACATTGCTGGTACAGGTGCTGAATACCAATCGTGCGCCGATTGTTGTAAAACACATGGCCGATCGCATCATTTCATTAAATGGTCCGGCGCTGAATATCCCGTTGGATAAAGTGTTTGCTGATCCCGACAAAGATGCGTTGCATTTCGGATTTGCCGGACAGGCCAATCCTATGGCAAAAGTATTTGTTGATACGGCCGGAGTATTGAGTGTTATTCCAATGGAGATCGGTCAAATCAATCTACCGTTTATGGCGACTGATATTTATGGGGCCAGCGGTTATGATACGCTCCATCTCACAATCAGAAATAATAGGGCGCCTGTAGCAACCGATATACCGGATGTAGTGATGGATAAGGGCACATCCTTTATCCTGGATTTGAGCAAATATTTCTCCGATGCAGATGGAGATATCCTGACTTACACGGAAACCGTTGACACTGCAGGAACTGCCAATATGGAAATCCAGGGATCAGAATTGCTGATTGACGGAATTAAACCGGGAGTCACACTGGTTACGGTTACCGCTGATGACGGAGCTGGCGGGAAAGTAGACAAGAGTTTCATTTTGTTTGTGCTCGACAGCAAGGGAGCAACGGATGATAAATATCATATCCGGGTTACGCCAAACCCTGTGCGCAACATAGCCAATATCTTCTTCCAGCTGGACAACCATAAAAATGTAAAAATTGAACTGGTTGGCATGGATGGAAAGTTGAGGGCGGTCGTATTTGATGGCAACCGTCAGGCGGGGTATCAATTTATTCCATATAATTTTTCGTTTCTCCGGACAGGTAATTATACATTGAAATTTACAATTAACGGGGAGGTAAGAGCGGTACAATTTATTAAACTGTAAATAATTCCGCCTCCAATTTCCTGAACAGTCCTCCGGTCCAGCCGGGGGACTGTTTTTTTATCCCGGTCCGGGAAAACTAAATTTTGTAAGTTGTGATTTGAATCATTCCGTAAGTGTCAAAAAGAGAAAGGCGGAGTTTTAAATTAATTTTCAATAATTGTTGAGAAGGCCCGTTTCAAGCAGGGAAAATTATGTTGAAATGTATAATTATTGACGGTCAACCCCAGGCCGTCCAATCACTGAAAAATCATATCAAAAAAGTTTCTTTCCTGGATTATGCAGGTTCATTTCCGGATTCAACATCTGCAATGAATTCTCTAAAAAATAAGGCCTGTGACCTGATTTTTTTGGATGCTCCGAAAACGCTGCAACCCGGTAACAATTATATCTCCATTTTTCAGAAATATGCCATGGTCATATTAACTTCCTCCAACAGAAGACTCGCACTGGAAGGCTTTGAACATGATGTAGTTGACTTTCTTCTAAAGCCTGTTTTGTATGAACGGTTTAACCGGGCAGTTGAAAAGGCTTTCAAATTAAAATTTCCCCCGGGCCAGTCAAACCATATTTCATATCCGGCCGCGATAAAAGGGGGATTTATTTTTATCAAAGAAGCAACACGGTTGTTGCGCGTTGAGTTGGATGATATTTATTATGTTAAGGGCCTTAAAAACTATGTTTCCATCCTGACAAAATCCCATCGGATTGTAAGTCTCCAGACGATGAAACAAATGGAAGAATTACTTCCCCCCCACCGGTTTATCCGTGTTCACCGGTCTTATTTTGTAGCCATAGATAAAATTATCAGTGTGGAGAAACAACAAATTCACGTGAAAGATAAAATGATCCCGGTGGGAAGCATCTACCAAACCATGTTCATGAAAAAACTCATGAAAATGAATAATCCGTAAATTGGTTTGATTTTATGACCGTTTAACAGTAAAACGATTAAAATAATCTATTCTGAAGTTAAATAAACGATTTTTACATCCAACTAACTATATCGATTATGAAAAAAACAATCATTACATCCGTAATTCTTTTTATGGCAGCGGCAGGTTATTCACAGCACTTATCTTTAAATGCATTCGGCGGGTATACTTTCAGGGATCACATCAATTTTGGAGGGGGATACGCTTATATCAATGCAGGCGGCATTTGGGGCGTTTCACTTGAAGGAGTGAACCAACAGGGAACGGCGCTGGAATTGCTTTATCAATATCAGGCCACCAAAACCCCGGGTTATGTCGGCAACCAGCTTTATGCCAATCCAAATACCGTGATTTCCTACCTTTTGCTGAATGGAGAACAATATTATATGAACAATCCAAACATTCAGCCTTATGGTGGAATCGGTCTTGGTGCGGCATTTTACAAGAGTGACCAGCCGGGCGTAAACGGAGCCACCAAATTCGCCTGGGATCTGAAGGCCGGGGTTAAGTTTAAGTTTGGCAGTTCCGTCGGGCTTAAAATTGGCGCCCAGTTGTTGGGAAGCGCGCAAGCTACAGGTACGGCATTTTATGTGCCAGCGCCCGGCTTTCCCGTTTACCCATATACCACCTATGCGACCATCCTGCAATTTAGCTTTACAGGAGGTCTGGTTTTCGATTTCGGCGGAAGTCACTAACCCTTACATCTCTTGCGGCGTTTAACCATATCAGTTAGATGACTGGTTTTCATGTAACGAAATCCTTTGAAATCAATGATTTTAACCGGTTTCGTTTTTTTTATTTCCTGTTTGGAAATAAAATTGTAATTTCTACGTGGATTTAAGGAACAAAATCTGGTCTGTAGCCGCGCTTATTCCATCGGCCATGAAACAAAAAGGATCCTATTCAACCGTTGATGAATACATTGCGTTACAGCCAGTCAGTTTACAGCCCGGTTTGGAATTATTGAGAAAAACCATAAAAAAAGCAGCACCTGGAGCCGAAGAAATGATCAGTTATCAAATGCCGGCATACAAGTTAAACGGTATGCTGGTATTTTTTTCTGCGGCAAAAAAACACTATGGCTTTTATCCGACTGCCAGCCCAATTGTCGCATTCAGAGAAAAAATCAAGCTTTTCGAAACGTCCAAGGGCACAATAAAATTTCCACTGGATAAACCCCTTCCGCTAAAACTGATCACTGAAATTGTAAAATGGAAGGTTAAGGAGAATCTTAAAAAAGCCAAAGGCATTTATAATTATTGATTATTAATTATTAACGCGCAAACTACATTCCCATACTCCCATACTTTCTTTATTTTGTTCCCGAAAAAAGCGTCCAGGGATAAGCAAGCATGTTTTTTAAATATTTATTCTGCCAGACGTATTCGGGATGGAGCTTATAAAATTTATCCCCTATAAAATCCTCCCCGCAGGGATGACCCATATGAGCCCAGAACTGCATTTTCCGGGCGAGATCTGAGCTGGTCACTTTGCCCTGCACGGCACCCATGGGATAAAAAGGCGCCAGGGTCCATTCAGCGCAACCCTTTGCATCTTCATCGACATGCCCGCATATGACACATCGGTTGTTTACAGACTTACCATCCGCATCAAAATGATCTGCTTCAATCTTCATCCCCGTTTCAACATCCAGCTTTCCCTTCATATCGACCTGTACCAGCTGGCTCATTCGTTTTTTTCTTGCATTCGGTGAACTGGTAGAATCCATTGTATTAAAAGTCGTTTCCTCCTTTATCAATACGGGGTCGCTTGGAAAATTAGATCCGATCATTGCCGTATCCATGCTTCGCCAGACACGGTGATCCTTAAGTCCCAGTTCAAGTTTGGCCACTTCGTTGGTCTTCGTGTCACCGATCAGCCAGTCATTTGCATAACCACCATTATTTCCGGATATGAAAATCTTGACTACATCGTCGATCGAATTACTATACTGAGCGGCCTTGCGCGCACGTACAAATTCCGGAATACCTGTGGAATCAAAATGATTGAATTGTGTAATCGTCGTTTCGGTGATCAGGATGCCGGACTCTGAGATCACAAAATCGTCGCCGCTGTGAATGAACCCCGGCATACAATCCATGAGCATATGGTACCCCTTCGCAGGAACGATATCTGCAATCACATTCCAGTGCTGACCCATCATGTAGCTTGACCAGTTATTATGGGCCATCACAATTTTTCCATCTTTGGTATAACTGCCAGTCGCAATGAATGCACTACAGTTTCCGGGAGCCTTGTTATTACCACTTCCCTTCAGGGCCAGGTTGTCGAGCATGGGCACATAATAGTAAGCCAGCTCTTCCAATGCATTATATGCAGTCAGATCCAGGCTGTCATAGTAAATATTTTTTGCGCGAAGACCTTTTACGATCCCATTTATTTCATCCTTATATTCCCGGTCCAGCTTATCCCACAAAAAACTTCTGGCTGCTTTTCTGTAGAATACCCAGTCCCGCTTTGTTTCATATTTGAGCAGATAAGAAAGAGCCTGAATACAGGTATCTATATCACTGGCGAGCAAAAAACCATGCTGATAACCGATTTCTGAAGGGGATCCCTCCAGATGGACAAAGATCCATCCGTTTCTATATTCTCTGTGGGATTTAGCCAACCACTGATTGTTGGCTTGCGAAAAACCTGATTTCAAAAAGGCAAAAAGAATAAATGTAAAAATCAGCTTTCTCATGAGAGACTAATTTATAATGAATTACTTTCTGCTGAACAATCTAACCAATATTTTTCATTCAGAGCCGGGATATTATACAAAATAAAAATGTGCTTTTACATTAGCTTTTTGAAGAAAGGAACCAGCTCAGCAGCGAGAATAGCGTGATCCTCAATATTGGGATGACCGGAACAGCCCCGTGCCTGCATGGGCTTGAAATAGAAAAGAGACACCCGCTTACCACTGCGATATTCACCATCAATGTGTTTTTTCACAACGGCAAGACAATTCTGAAGTGCTTCTCTTTTTCTCCCGTTCAGCATCGGACTGCTAAGCAAAGCGATTTGCGTATATGGATATTTGGATTTTACCATTTCAACAAACCGTATATAGTTATTTACAAAAACAATACTGTCGAATGGCAAACGCGGGCTTCTGCCATCTCCATCACTAAAATCATTTGTGCCAAGGTCTATGCTGACGATTCGCGGATGATAAGTTTTAAAATCCCAATAACGTGTACTGCCAGCCTGGAAATCGGTTTTTTCATAAACCTGAGGCATTACAGGCCCGGGGCTGTTCCAATTTCTGTAAATGCCAATTCCGCTAACGGCACTCAAAATGAAATTTACGCCCAAGGCTCTTGCAACCCTTGGCCCATAAGAATAATAGGCGTTATGCTGGTCGTGG
>Ga0206929_1045_pt1 | contig 33581 bp, 32 predicted proteins | sample Alteio_BWOrgHeat_19_FD_152929 | JGI IMG/M metagenome (GOLD analysis project Ga0206929, IMG submission 152929) | Enriched cells from forest soil in Barre Woods Harvard Forest LTER site, Petersham, Massachusetts, United States -... | ecosystem: Environmental > Terrestrial > Soil > Temperate forest >...
TATCCGCGTCGCGCCAGAAGGGCAGCTGTGTTCTCAGGCTCTCCAGTTTTTCACGGTCAAGAGTATGCGAAAAGATTTCTTCTGCAGCGCCCAATATTTTGATGGGTTCACCCGAAGGCCCCAGCACCATGGACTCACCTCCATATTCCAAACCTTTTCCATCCAGGCCTGTCCGGTTGACGCCAATAACATAACATTGATTTTCTATGGCTCTTGCCTGCAGGAGGGTTCTCCAGGCCAGACTTCTTGCGAGTGGCCAGTTCGCCGAAACGATCAGCAGATCATACTCCGGGGCCAACACAGGCTTTTCCTTTTGCGTTTGTCTTATCCAAACGGGAAACCGGAGATCGTAACATATCTGAAGGTTTATCTTCCATCCGTTTACAGATGCAATCAGTCGTTTATTTCCCGCGCTGAAATGCCGGTCTTCCGTACCGTACGCAAATAAATGTCGTTTGTCGTAAAAAGCAAATTCTCCGTTGGGAAGCATCCAGATCAGCCGGTTATAAAACTTTGTTTCTTTATTCGTCTCATCTTTCGCAATGATGCTGCCTGTAATGATGGCTCCTTTTTTGGCTGCCGTCTTACGCAACCAGGTTACAGTATAATCATCCATGGTTTCAGCCAGCGACTCCTTATTCATGCTGAATCCTGTACTGAACATTTCTGGTAAAACGATCAATTCAGGTTTATCCGGAATGCCTTCGATTTTTCTTTCCAGCATTTCCAGATTTGCTTTTTTATCTTCCCAATGGAGTGTGGTTTGCACCAGGGAAATCCGGAGATTGGCCATATCTGTGGTTTATTCTGAATCTGGTCCGGGCTGCGCTTGTTCCGGAAAAGACCAGGTTTTGATGATGGAAGGTTCAAATCCTCTTTGCAGAAGGAATTGCTGCCATTTATTTTTCTTTGCAAAAATATTCTTTTCAGATTGGAGCGAGAGCCATTTTTTATCAGCTATTCGCCGAAAACCCGCTGTATACTCAGATTCATCCAGCGAATCCAGCGCTTTCAGAATACAATACCTGCTGATTCCTTTCTGCTGGAGTTCGTGCCTGATCTTAATTTTTCCCCAGCCATTGTTTCTGAATTTTCCGGAGGCATACGCGATGGCGTACCGCTCTTCATTCAGGTATTCTTCTTCAATCAAGCGGGAAATCAGCTCGTCTGCTTCTTTTTCGAATAAGCCCAGGGAATGTAGTTTTTGCTTTACCTCCGCGTGACTGCGTTCCTGGTATCCGCAATAATGTTTTAATTTCTGCAGCGCTTTTTCTAGCGATGTTCTGCCACGGGAATATGAAGAACCTGAAGTCGGCATGTCCCAAATATAAAAAAATACACAAGTTATTATAAGGATATACACCCTCTGATAATCGCCTGCGGCTCTACCAAAAAAATCAGTAGTTTCGTCCCAAAGTCAATTTTCATGAAGTTTATTGTATCGGCATCGGCTTTGCTTAAACAATTGCAACAAATCAGTGGTGTGATCAGTGCCAATACTGTTTTGCCCATACTGGAAGATTTTTTATTTGAAGTAGAGAAAAACAGGCTCACCATTGTTGCGACCGACCTGGAAACCGTGATGAAAGTTCAACTGGATGTGGAGTCAAAAGAAACCGGGAAAGTGTGTATCCCGGCTAAAATCCTGTTGGAATCACTTAAAAACATTGCGGATCAACCCCTGGCTTTTACAATCGACAAACAATTTTCAATCGAGATTACCAGTGATAATGGGAAGTATAAGGTGATGGGTGAAAATCCTGATAATTTTCCGAAAGATCCTTCAGCCGATCAAACTACCTCATTTGAAATACCAGCATCTGTTTTAGCCACCGCGATCAATAAATCACTGTTCGCGGTCAGCAATGACGATCTGAGGCCCGCGATGACGGGTGTTTTGGTGGAAATGAGCCCGGGCTCCATTCAGTTTGTAGCCACCGATGCGCATAGGCTGATCCGTTATAAGAGATCAGACATTGCCAGTTCAAAAACAGAATCACTGATCGTTCCAAAAAAACCACTGAATTTATTAAAATCTGCCCTGCCCTCTACAGATGAAACTGTAAAGCTCACTTATAACAGCAATCATTTATTTGCAAATTTCGGTGGTTTGCAAATGAGCTGCCGCCTGATCGACGCGAGATTTCCGGACTATAAAGTAGTAATCCCGTCAGACAATCCATATAAACTAACGGTGAACCGCAGTGATTTTCAGGGCGCCCTCCGCCGCGTAAGCGTTTTTAGTAACAAGAGTACAAACCAGATCGTATTAAGCATTCATGGAAGTGAATTACAACTGGCTGCACAGGATATTGATTTTTCATTTGAAGGAAATGAAAGAATGAAATGCCAGTACAGCGGAGAAGATATGTCAATCGCATTTAATGCCCGGTTTCTGATTGAAATGCTGAATGCAACAGCCTCTGATGAAATCCGAATTGAATTGTCTACACCTACCAAGGCAGGTATAATAAAACCGGTGGAACAGGACAAAGCAGAAGACCTGCTGATGCTGGTTATGCCATTAATGCTGAATAGCTGAGAGAAGAATTAATTTTTGTTACAGAGAAATTGAAAGGGTTTCAATTCCTGCTGCCTGACGATGCGCTGGATATAACGTGTTCCCCTTAAAATTTTATAACTATTCAGATCGAACACTTCATGAGCAACGCAGAAAGTTTCAAGTGTTTCGTACTGGAAAAGAAGATCATTTAATTTTTCGAGCTCGCAGGCCATGAATTGCTCGGTAACGAATTCATCTTTCATAAGGACAAGCAAGTCTCTATCCGGTGTTTTCATTGCAATTAGATTTTAGTATCCTACCATACCCTTGTTGAGTCCGCAACCGCATTTTTTGCTACTGCCTCCAATCCGATTGCTCGAACTACAACTTGCGCTTACAATTGTAATCATAATTAATAAAAATATCAATAGGGTAAGCGGATTTCTCATAGATTCTTTCCACTAATTTATAAAAATTTGCGGTTAATTTCAGGTTTTTCTGCCTGTTTTAGAAAAATTATATGATTGAAAATGGCCCCGTTTCAGTGCTGATTGCACCACTTGACTGGGGGCTCGGGCATGCAACCCGTTGTATTCCAATAATTAATGAATTACTTAGGCAGCGGGCCCGGGTTATTATTGCGGCTAACCGGGAGCAAAATAACCTGATAAAATCCGAATTTCCCCAGCTCGAATTCATCGAACCGCCGGCATATAAGATTCGCTACAAAGGGGGTGTTTTATTGAAATGGGGCCTTTTATTTCGACTTCCGTCTATCCTGAAGCAGGTAAAAAGGGAAAATAAATGGCTGGATGATATTCTACAGCATCGTCATATTGACGCCGTAATCTCTGATAACCGGTATGGTCTTTTTCACAAAACCTGTATCAGTATATTCATGACACATCAGTTGCAGATTCTGTCCGGCATTGGAACCCCATATGCTTCGTGGAACAAAAAAGATTTGCGAAGCCGGGTCAGCAGCAAACCTTTCTTTGTTAACCGCTGGTCCCTGGCTGTTGGTCGTTGGGCCGACCGGAAACTGTTAAACTGGAATTATGCGTTTATTGAAAAATTTTCCTCCTGCTGGATACCTGATCTGGAAGGCAGATTATCGGTCGCGGGCCTGCTCTCCCACCCCGCCAAACTGCCCTCCATTCCTGTGAAATATATTGGGATTTTGTCACGACTTTCCATATCAGAGAAGAATATCCAAAAGAACTCATTGCTTATTCTTCTCTCTGGCCCGGAACCACTGAGAACTGAATTTGAAAACATCTTATTCAGGCAGCTGGCGAACTCAAGATTAAACACGGTAGTGGTGCGCGGACTACCGGGATCCGATCTGCCTGTTCCCCATATCAGGGAAGATGTACAAATATGGAATCATCTTCCTTCGAAGGAACTGAATGTATTATTGAACAACTCGGAATATATTATTGCCCGCAGTGGATACAGCACTGTGATGGACCTGCTGGCCGTAAAAAAGAATGCCATTCTTGTTCCGACACCCGGGCAAACGGAGCAGGAATATCTCGGACATTATTTACATGAAAAAAAATGGATGTATTCGGTTGCTCAGAAAAACTTCAATCTGGGAGAAGCAATAAACAATTTTAAAAATGCAGATTTGATGGTACCGGAAATGCCAGATTCAAATCTTCGATATATTATAGAAGAATTTTTAAGTGAAGTATCGCGACAAAAAAAATATCCAGGAAAATAAAATGAACGCTTTACGTTTTGGACTTTAAGCTTTCTGTTTCTCTTCGGGTTTGTAAAAAAATAAAAAACTCTTTTCTGCAGAAGAAAAATCTTTCCAGGAATCAACCGGCGCGGTAACCGCAAACACAGAACTGGTGGGCATATGAGAAATGTGGGCGCTGCTCAGGGAGCTGGCGAAATCTGTAATACCCGGATTATGTGAAAAAAGAGCAACATGGTCGTATTCATCGTCCAATTTGCCAACGACCTGATAAAAAATATCAGGATCCGCATGATATAATGAAGGGACAAAAAGAATTTCTTTCAGTTTACGGTCATATTCAGCTACAAATAATTCCGCCGTAGTTTTTGCACGAAGGGCAGGGCTGGAAACAAACTGGTCAATGCGTGTATTTTTTTTGAAAAGCTTTTTTCCCATTTCGGAAGCTTCTCTGAATCCACGGTCGTTTAACGGCCGGTCAAAGTCAGAAGACACGCCAAAGGAATGTGAACTCTTAGCATGTCTTACCAATATTAGTGTTTTCATCCCCTGCTATTTTGAATGCGTGTATGCGAATATTACTAGATACTGCCAAAGCCTGTAACCACTTCATTTACTACCCGCCGGCCGTGAAATTACGGGCTGGTTTAATTATTATGAAGTAAAAAATCGGGCCAGATACGGATTTTTCCCTGGACTTTTACGAAATCCCGTTTTAAATATTTATTTGCAGGCAATACAATAAAAAAACCTCAGGTGAAACATTGTATAATCAAGAATCTAATAATATTTTAGTATCTGACCCGTTAATAACAAACCCTAGAAAAACCCCGACCCATGAGAATCCAATATCGTATCTTATCCGTCGCACTGTTACTATCTTTTTCTCCCATCTTACAATCCGGAAACGGACTGATGGCTGCACCCCTGAAAAGATATCCTTCAACAAAAACACTTACCGACGCGTCTACAAAATTTGAAGCTACTGTAAGCGCATTGTATTGCGATGCTAACCTGGAAGAATCAGGTTTGCAACGCGAAGTATTTGAGTATGCATATAAAGGATATCTCAGATTGCTTGAAGAACACAAAATTAGTAAGAGTAATGTCATTACGATATGTGACTTCAGCCAGTCCTCCAGAAACAAACGCTTATATATAGTGGATCTGGAAAACAGAAAGATACTGATCAACACGTATGTAGCTCACGGCCGCCGTTCCGGTGGTGAATATGCAAAAACATTCTCGAATAAATGGAGTTCACATAAGAGCAGTCTTGGTTTTTATGTTACTGAAATGACATATACCGGTAAGCATGGTTATGCCATGAAACTTCATGGTTTGGAAAAAGGATTTAATGATAAGGCCGACAGAAGGAATATTGTTATACATGGTTCCAAATACGTCGGAGAACAATATTTACAATCAAATAAATATAACGGCAGAAGTTTCGGCTGCCCGGCAATCCCGAATTCAGATGTGAAGGAAGTAATTGAAGATTTGAAAGGCGGATCCTGCTTTTTTATCTATCACCCGACAAAAAAATATTTGCAGGGTTCAAAAATATTAAACGGTTAACCGGACGTAAACTCCGATGGTTTGAAGGTGAAAAAGTCCAATTTAGGTTCGTACCCTATGATTGGGCTTTTCTTTTTTTGATAAATGACAGTGCAAATATGGTTCAGCCCTTATAACTGATACGGAAAAACGGGAGTTTTGCCTTGTAATTGAAAATACTCCGATGAAAAAAAGAATAGCGCTTGTGCTCGCCGGCCTGTTTCTGGTTTTTGTTACATTAATTATTTACCGACATCCAATCATTCTGAAATGGATGAGGGGGACAGCCAGGATCATCGGTTTTACTAAAAGGGCTACTGTATATGCAGACGATGTGATAGATCAGCGTATAAAGGTTTTTCATTGTGACAAATATTGGGATGGCCGGAAAGCAGACTATTATATTCTATATCTGCTTTCGCCATATTCATTCAGGACGAAACATATAGTGAGTTTAGATATTCCGGGCAAATTTGCAGGTGTTCCTTCGGCTACCGATAAAAATGCTATCGACCTGGTATTCGGGATTCTTTTTCAAAGCGAAAACGGAGATCAATTTTCAGATTTCAAAGATGAAATGAAGGGATATGGTTTCGATCCTCATCTGGATATTTCCGGCAATACCATTCGTTTTAATCTTCCTTCAAAATTAAAACCGGGGATCAGCATGATAAGAATAGAATTTTCAGAATAACCAGGCAACTGCCTGCGCGATGATACCCACAAAAAAACCCGTTATCAGTTCAAACCGGTTATGTGCGCCCAGAATGAGGCGCGATGAGCATACCAGTCCGCAGATCAGTATGGACAGGACCAGGTAAAGCCCCGATGCATAAGGGTCCTCACGGCCAAACAGGATAAAAAAGCTTATCAGTCCGCCCATCGCCACAGCGTGCAGACTAACTTTATAAAATATGGTGCACATCCAGGCACCACAAACTGCCAGAAATGTCCCTAATACGAAATGGGCGGCTACTGCCGGAGTATCCGGCAGATTTCTGAAAACATAACTCGCCCAGAAATAAAAAAACATGGTAACGATGAAACCTACCAGGCGATCCTGGCGATTTTCCAGGGAAAGATCTTTTATAAGTTTGAGTCTCCAGGCAAGAAACAAACTGACAGCCGGGAAAAATATGGTGAACAAAACCATACTGAACATTCGCAGGTTCCTGGTGTGGGGATCCACGCCCTCAAATGCCGCCGGATGCAAATAAACCAGAAACGAGAAAACATAAGAACTGATCAGCAATGGGTGAAAGAGGGCTGAAAAAAAATGCGCAAAAAACCGGACTGTCCGGGAAGGATGTTTGTCAAGAGAAGGCTGGTGCAGATATTCGGAGGCTGCGTTCATAAGTTGGCGGTTACAATTCTCTTCTTAATCTTGCTACGGGAATATTCAACTGCTCCCTGTATTTCGCGACTGTGCGCCGGGCAATATTATATCCTTTTTCCTGCAGCAATTCAGTCAGCCGTTCATCACTGAGCGGTTTCTTTTTGCTTTCATCGCCGATCAGATCACTCAGGATTTTTTTCACCTCACGGGTAGATACTTCTTCACCACTGTCTGTACTGAGGGATTCACTAAAGAAAAATTTCAACCGGTAGGTTCCAAATTCTGTTTGTACAAACTTACTATTGGCAACCCGGCTCACGGTGGAAATATCCAATCCGGTACGTTCTGCAATATCCTTCAGGATCATCGGTTTTAACGATGTTTCATCACCGGAAATAAAAAATTCATGCTGATAATCCATAATCGTCTGCATGGTATTGATCAGTGTTTGCTGTCTTTGTTTGATCGCATCGATAAACCATTTGGCCGCATCAATTTTCTGTTTGATAAAGAGCACGGCTTCTTTTTGACGTTTATCTTTTTTTGAACCACGGTCATAATCTTTGAGCATATCCCGGTATCCATCGCTGATGCGCAGATCCGGCGCATTCCGTGAGTTCAATGTAAGTTCAAGAGTACCGGCATTATTGAAAATAAAAAAATCCGGAACCACATAACCCTCTCCTTTACCCGCGCCTCCGAGATTGCCGCCGGGCTTGGGGTTCAGCTTCACGATCTGACGGATCACGTCCCTGAACTCTTCTTCTGAAATATTCAGACCGCGCTGAATTTTATCATAATGTTTCTTTGTGAATTCGTCGAAATATTCCGACAGCACACTGATGGCCAGTTCAACACTTTTTGCTTCATTCTTTTTTCTTTCTAACTGGAGAAGTAAACATTCCTGCAGATTGCGGGCAGCAACACCAGGCGGATCAAAATGCTGGATGCGGGCAATGATGGACTCCACTTCTGAGTCGGTACTTTCGATATTCTGACGGAAGGCCAGATCATCCACAATCGAAGCTGTTTCACGACGCAGGTAACCATCGTCATCAATACTACCCACAATCTGTTCGGCTATTTTGCGGTCGCGTTCGTTCAGCTTTAGCATACCCAGCTGATCGAGCAGTAATTCATAAAAACTGGTTTCCAGTTTGTGCGTAACCGTTTGCTTCTCCTCCGCATCAGGGTAGTTATCGTCCCTGAGCTTATAATCAGCCACATCATCATCGTGTTCGTTCACGTAATCGCTGATATCGATATTATCATACTCGTCCTGGGTCCCCTCCGGCTCAAACTCTTCTTCCGCCGTTTCAAATTCATCCTTTGTATCATCCGTCAAACCATCATCATGATCTTCTTCAGCAACCTCAAGGGCAGGATTTTCTTCCAGTTCTTCCTTGATCCGTTCTTCCAGATTGGCCGTAGGAACCTGCAGCAGTTTCATGAGCTGAATCTGCTGGGGGGATAATTTTTGGAGTAATTTCTGCTGTAATGATTGACTTAATGCCATCTTTGAGGGGTTAAAGTCGAAAAAACAAATTTTAAAAAAAATTTGCCCTTTCCACAAAAATCACGCCGTAAATTTAGATATAATTATGAATAATCGGCAGGAACGTCTTTATTTCTTTCTTGTTGTTTGGTTTACAATGTTTTCCTTCCTAAATGGATGGGGACAAAATATTAGTGTCATAAAGCCGAAAAAGGACTTTTTGAACCTTTCGTACCCCGGGGCGTCAGTTGCCAAATTATATCCTGGATCGAATTTAAATGAGTCCCTGATTTGTTTTTCAGCGTCTGATCAGGAACAAGAAATGGGCGTTTCTGCCCAAACCAAACAGAATCCATTGAATGGATTCAACGGGCGATTGGAGGAATCATACCTGCAGCCTCCAAATATCTATTATCTCCAGTCCGGGTTCTTTTGCAAACGGGAATGGGAATTTGAAAAAACAACCCATATCCCTTTCCGGTTCAGACTCGGTTCCCTGGCTGAATGTAATGCCATGGAGGGCAAAAATTAATTCATATTCCGAAGTGGTTTCTGTGGCCAGGAAATAATCAATCCGCCGGATTCAATTCCATGAAGGGTGCTGTTGAAGTCTGTTTGGCCATTACTTTCTTTATAGCGGTCGTTAATTTGGCAGCTTTTTCGCGCATCTGGTCTTCAGTCCATGTTAAACCGATGGCCGTGCTGATACAGCATCCCATGATGGCGTCGCTTTTTGTGAAATCCTGGGTATTCAATTTTTTCACGGCGATTGTTTGCTCCGGACTCAGTCTGTTTAACGTGGCCGCTGTTTTCAGGTGGTCCCATTTGCGTATGTAATGCCAGTTGTGATCGAACCAGTAAAAATTCCCGCCAAATATTTGCTGGGATTTCATCTCTGTCACAACTGCCTCTGTGAGTTGAAGGCTTGGCATAAACCAGCTTAAAAAAGTATGGCTGTCACCGGCAGGATCCGGAACGGTTCTGAATTTTATTCCGGGAATTTTTGCCAGTTCCCCCTGAAGGAATTGGTGATTTTTTTTCTGAATGGCGAGGAATGTATCCAGTTTACGGAATTGGGCGAGACCTACAGCCGCATGCAATTCTGAGATCCGGAAGTTGTAACCTATAAAGGGGTGCAATTCAGCACCGCGGTCGTTTCCAATATGATCATGACCGTGATCAGTATAACCATCACAGTTTATATAGGTCTTTTTATTATTGGTTAACACCGCGCCTCCCTCAGCACAGGTTACCGTTTTCACGAAATCAAATGAAAGAGTTCCTGCGTCTCCAATGGTACCCAGGAATTTTCCTTTGTAGGAAGCTCCGATACTCTGGCAGGCATCTTCCAGCAGGAGTAATTGATGATCGCGGCAAATTTCCTGAATAGCATCCATATCGGCCATACTGCCGCACATGTGCACCGGCATGATACACCGGGTAGCGGGTGTAAGGGCTTTACGCACTGCGATAGGATCCATGGTCAGGGTATCATTTACGTCAACCAGAACAGGAATGGCCCCCACGCTTAAGACAGCTTCGAAGCTGGCTACGAATGTAAAGGAGGGCATGATGACCTCATCACCCGAACCAATACCCAGCGCGGCCAGTGCGGTTGTCAGGGCCGATGTTCCGCTGGAAGTAAGTTGCGCAAATCCGCATTGTAAACGGTTGCATATAGCATGTTCCAGCTCACGCGATTTCCATATATCTTTACGGGCAGCATCAAAACCATAACGCATGAGTATCCCGGTAGACAAAACCTCGTTTACTTCTTTTCGTTCTTCTTCACCAAATAATTCAAATCCTGGCATGTTTCAAAATGATTATAGATCTCTGATAAATATGAGCACAAAGTTAAAATCTTTTATACTGACCGCATTATTATTCATGCTGGTTTCAACTGCCTGGGCACAAGCGGATTCAGCGAATGCGGAGCCCCCTAAGAAATCGATGCCTTTTGCGAAGATCAGCGGCAGATGGAGTTTAATACCGGCATCAGAACTTGATACGGCCGGCGGCCATTTTCCCGAAATGCAATTTGATGTCAAGGATGCCAAATTCTCGGGAAATACGGGCTGTAACAGAATGTCCGGAACCTATTTTATATCCGATAGCGCCACAATACATTTCAGCGAGAAAATGGTCACGACCCGTATGTTTTGCGCGGGGTATAACGAATCTGCTTTTCTTCAAACCCTGCTGAGGGTAGACGGATTTAAATTCAGAAAGGGAATGCTTATTTTCACCGTAGGCAATATCGAGGTTTCCAGATGGATTAAAAAAGCTTCACCTCCCAAAAGAACAGCCCCTAAAGCTTAGGTCTTTTTCTTATCAGCTGTATAATTTAACCACTGGTTCTGCCGCCGGCAGTTCGTAAATTGCAAGCATGCAGGATTATCTTATTGGATTGAATGAGCCGCAGAGAGAGGCCGTACTACATATTAACGGACCACTGATGATCATTGCCGGAGCGGGCAGTGGCAAAACCAAAGTGCTTACCACCCGAATTGCGCATCTGTTGTCTACCGGAGTGGATGCTTTCAATATACTTGCCCTCACTTTTACGAATAAGGCGGCTAAGGAAATGAAGGAAAGAATCGAACGGATTTTAGGCACTAATGAGGCCAGAAACCTTTATATCGGCACATTTCATAGCGTTTTTGCCAGGATTTTACGTGCTGAGGCCCCTAAACTGGGGTATCCGCATCATTTTACAATATACGATACGGATGATGCAAAAAGTGTTGTAAAAACGGTAGTAAATGAACTGAACCTCGATGATAAGCACTATAAGCCTAATATCGTTTACAACCGTATTTCGCAGGCTAAAAACGGACTTATTACACCCTCGGAGTACGCTACCGATTATTATATTCAACAGGAGGACATCCGGAGCAACCGGCCGGCCATTGCCCAGATTTACGAAGCCTATGCGAAAAGATGTTTCAAGAATGGCTCCATGGATTTTGATGACCTTTTACTCAAGTTTTATGAGCTTCTCAAGAATTTTCCGGAAAGCCTGCACAAGTATCAGCATAAGTTTAAATACATTTTGATCGATGAGTTTCAGGATACGAATCCGGCTCAATACGAGATCATAAAACTATTGGGAGCCGTTTACGAGAATGTATGCGTGGTAGGCGATGATGCCCAGAGTATTTACAGTTTCCGGGGAGCTACGATCGAAAATATTCTGCAGTTTCAAAAAGATTATGAAGATGTGAAAGTGGTGAAGCTGGAACAGAATTACCGGAGTACACAAAGTATCATAACGGCTGCGAACGAAGTCATTAAGCGGAACAAGGGACAGATACCGAAAAATCTCTGGACGGAAAATATCGAGGGTGAAAAAATACGTCTCGTACGTACAATGACCGACAATGACGAAGGCAAATTTGTTGCGGATACCATCCAGGAACAAAAACTCCGGAATCATTTTAATAATCGGGATTTCGCGATTTTATACCGAACCAATTCACAGAGCCGTGCATTTGAAGAAAGTCTTCGGCGCATGGCCATACCTTACACGATTTACGGAGGCATTAGTTTTTATCAGCGAAAAGAAATCAAAGATTTTATTTCTTATCTGCGGGTAATTGTAAATCCGAACGATGAGGAATCACTAAAAAGAATTATCAATTTTCCTGCAAGGGGAATTGGGAAAACTTCGCTGGATAAGGCTGTTCTTATGGCGAATGAAAAAAATATTTCCATGTGGGATGTTCCTTGCAACGCATCATCCATGGGATATAAAGCAGGGACACTCGAAGCCATTGAGCAATTTGTGCTGATGATCAGGAGTTTTTCGAGTATGCTGAACACAAAAAACGCCTATGAAGTGGCTACCCACGTTGGCAAACAGACAAATATTGTCAAGGAATTATTTAACGATAAAACCACAGAGGGACTTGCCCGTTACGAAAATATCCAGGAATTACTGAACAGTATCAAGGAATGGGTTGATGATCAGACAAACCGCAGCATTATTGATGAAGACGGGATCCTGATCGATAATATCAACACGCAGGAAACACAAAGAGGCCAGGCCGGATTATCCGGCTATCTGCAGCAGATTACTCTGCTTACCGACACCGATCAGAAAGATCCGGAAGCAGATACCGTAAAGCTCATGACCATTCACGCGGCGAAGGGGCTCGAGTTCAGCTGTGTGTTTGCAGCAGGTTTGGAAGAATCACTTTTTCCCAATGCGATGTCCATCAACACCAGGGAAGAACTGGAAGAAGAAAGGAGATTATTTTACGTGGTGATCACCAGGGCCAAACATAAACTCTGGATCACTTATGCGAATTCACGTTACCGTTTTGGAAGCGTTATTCAGAATGATCCAAGCCGTTTTATTGAAGAAATTCCGGATGACCAGCTGGACCGCAGTTATGCAGGCGGCGGAATAAAAAACCAGATTGGATCATCCTGGGGAGGGCGGCCGGCATACGATCGCCTCAACCGGGGCTATAATGGCGGAGATGACTCCGGAACGAAAAGCCGCGAGCCGGCCAGGCCCAATTATATCTCTACCAGCGCAAAAACACCTGCCGCGATCCATATTCCTTCAGCAGATTTTGCACCGAGCGATACATCAAACCTCGCAGCAGGAGATAAAGTGGAACATCAGAAATTCGGCTTCGGCGAGGTATTGAAGATGGAGGGATCAGCGCACAATCCGATCGCCACGGTCAATTTTAAATCGGGTGGCGAGAAGAAAATCATGCTGAATTACGCCAAACTCAGAATAATTAAGGAGTAAATTAGGCGCAATCCCGCCGATAGCCAGGATGGAGCAAAACCGGAGCCTTACGGGAGCCAACAAGGGTATAGTCTCTATAAGGTTCCTATATTGTCCGTATAAAGTCTCTGTAATGTCTCTGAAAAGGTATTTGCTATTTCAGTTTCATCACCTCCGCGACTGTCTTCTTTTCACTTCCTGAAAATATCTTTTTGCCCGATATAATGACCGGTCTTTTGAGAAATGTATATTCCTGCAGTATCAGATCACGATAGTCGTCTTCAGTAAGCTTTTTGTTTTTCAGGCCCATGGATTTGTATTTGAGCGCCCTTTTGCTAAATAGTGCTTCATAGCTCCCGATCATCTCTTTCATCTGATCGAGCTGAGCCGGAGTAATTTTATCTTCCTTGATGTTCTGATAGCGATAGCCCTTTTTGATGAGGTCTGAATCTTTCAGGATCCGCTCGCAGGTACCGCAAGTGCCAACGCAATAGGCCTTTTTCATGACATTATTTGTTTATAAGCAATTTTTGAAATTCGAGTGAATCGCCATTGAATACATCGAAATCCACTATGGTATAACATCCGTTTACACGACCTTTTTCATTGTGTTGCCAGAAGCTCCAGCTCCGGTAGATGCGGGGTTGGGAGGGCTGCAAATAATGTGCGGCCCATAACAGATAGCCATCAAAATCGTCCTTCAGGTATCGTTCATAAAAATCAACGTTTGTGTAAATTATGGGAGCTGTTCCGTAATAAGTCTGTACAGTTTGCAACCACTCTTTGGCGCGCTGTCTTAATTTTTCAGGTGGCACGCCGTATGTTTGTTCAATATCCAGAACCGGTGGAAGGTCACCTGGCTGCAGGGTTACGGAATTGATAAAATTTTCGGCTTGTGCCTTACCACTTTTGGTTGCTAAAAAATAATGATAGGCGCCACGGATCAGACCGGCCTCTTTTATTTTTTTCCAGTTCCTGCTGAACATCTGGTCCTCATTTCCCAAACCTTCTGTCGCCTTTACAAAAACAAAGCTGATGGAAATGTCCTGCACGCGCATATTCTTTACCAATTGCCAGTTCACAACGTCCTGATATTTTGAAACATCTATGCCATGAATGGAATAATTCGTCGGCATGCTGATCCCGAATTCGCGATATTCAACAAATGCCGTTCTTTTTTCACTTATCCATTGATATATCATCATGATCAGCATGACGATTATAGAGGTACTGAATATAAAAACGATGATCTTCCAGATCCTGCTCTGCTTTTTGGCCATTTCGATAGGTAAACGTGTGCAAATAAACTAATTTTACAGGTGATATGACCAAATTCAACCGGCATGATAGCATCAATCTTTTTACCAAGCTGAGTCTTCGAAGAGCATGGAACGGGATTCTGGTATTGTCGAGTTATTATATCAGCAAGTGGACCCGCCAACCGGTTCAATGGGGTTCTCCGGTATCGATATCCTTTGAGCCCACGACCAGTTGCAATTTGAGATGTCCCGAATGTCCCAGCGGACTCCGGTCGTTTACCCGCCCGAGAGGAATGCTGGAAATGAATTTTTTTCGCCGGATGATCGATCAGCTAGCGCCTGATCTGCTTTATCTTACTTTTTATTTCCAGGGAGAACCTTACCTGAATCCTGATTTCCTGGAAATGGTTTCATATGCCGGATCAAAAAATATTTATACAGCAACTTCTACCAATGCACATTATCTTAATGACGAGAATGCGCGCAAAACAATTGAGAGCGGACTGGATCGGCTGATTATTTCACTGGACGGCACAAGTCAGGAGGTATATAGCCAGTATCGCATCGGCGGTAATCTCGAAAAAGTATTGGCAGGCGCCGCGAACATTGTTAAATGGAAGAAAAAACTGAATTCTAAAACGCCGTATGTTTTCTTCCAGTTTCTGGTGGTGAGGCCCAACGAACACCAGATGGAAGAAGCCAAAGCGCTTGCCATCAGCACCGGTGTGGATGGGATCCGGTTCAAAACGGCACAGATTTACGATTATGCGAAGGATCCCAATAAACTGATTCCGCAGCATTCAAATATATCGAGGTACCGAAAAAAACCGGGCGGTGAGTATGAAACAAAAAACCGTTTGCAAAACCATTGCTGGCGATTGTGGCATGCGCCCGTTATAACCTGGGATGGGCTCGTGGTACCCTGTTGTTTTGACAAAGATGCAAAACACCGTATGGGCGACTTGAAAAATAAACCATTCAAAGAAATCTGGAAAGAACCCGAATACATCGATTTTCGCAGAAAAATTTTAAAGGGTCGGGGAGAAATAGATATTTGCGCCAATTGCAGTGAAGGCGTAAAAGTCTGGGGAGACTGATCAAACCAGAACAAGGAATTTTCGACGGATAAGTAATTTTATGACTTTAGAGAAAGATATTAATCAGCAGGTATTCCGTTCAGAATATCAGAAGGCCATTATTAATCTCATTTACACATTTAACTGGGTGAATGAAAAAGTAAACAGGCGATTTGAACCATTTGATATAACGCAACAGCAATTTAATATTCTCCGGATTTTGCGCGGGGCCGGACAGCCATTATCCACGCTGCAAATAAGACAGAGAATGCTCGATAAAATGAGCGACACCAGCCGTATAGTGGACAGGCTCGTTAAGAAGGGCATGGTAAAAAAATCAATTTGCCGGGAAGACCGGCGCCTGGTAGACGTATTACTAACCGATAAAGGGAAAAAACTATTACAAACGATGGACGGAATGAATGAAGAAATGGATTCCATTTTTAAATATCTCAGTAACGAAGAAGCGAAGCATCTGAATGTTCTTCTTGATAAAATCAGAATGATAGAAAACCCTTCTGAGGAAAATTCAGCAGAAACCGCCATTACCGGATAGACACTTATGAAAATACTTCTCTTTGTTACACTGCTGATTTCTTCTCTCTTCGCATTTTCACAACCCAAATATGAATTCAGAGCCGTGTGGGTTGCCACGGTTGATAATATTGACTGGCCAAGCGCCGGAAATTATAGTACCGAATTACAGAAGGCTGAATTTATCCGACAACTGGATATGCATCAGCGCAATGGAATGAATGCGGTGATCGTTCAGGTACGTCCCGCTTGTGATGCATTTTACCCTTCAGACATAGAGCCCTGGAGCCAATGGCTGACGGGCACACAGGGGAAAGCACCCGTACCATTTTATGATCCGCTGGCATTCATGATTACTGAAACGCATAAAAGAGGCATGGAATTTCATGCGTGGTGTAATCCTTACCGTGCTATATTTCAGCTGGGCCATTATACTACGGTTGTCACGAAACATGGCAAACACAAACGTCGCAAAACGGTATGGCATAACGGTTCTTCTATTTCCCCCGATCATGTCAGCAAGCAACATCCGAACTGGATCCTTAATTATGGAGAAACGGGATATCTGGATCCAGGCAACAAAGAAGTGCAATTGTACGTGAACGCCGTTATCCGGGATATGCTTACCCGTTATGATATTGACGCCATTCATTTTGACGATTATTTCTATCCTTACAGAATTGGTGGTGTTGAATTTCCCGATAATGCTTCATATCTGAAATACGGGCAGGGTATGGATAAGGAAGCATGGCGAAGGAGTAATGTCGATTCCGTTATACTGATGTTACATCGTACCATTCACGATGTGAAAAAAAATTGCAAATTCGGGGTCAGTCCCTTTGGAGTCTGGAGAAATTTATCAAAAGATTCGCTGGGAAGTGATACGCAGGCGGGGCAAACGAATTACGATGATCTGTACGCCGATATACGGTTATGGATGCAAAAGGGATGGATATATTATGTTGTACCGCAATTATATTGGGAATTTGAACATAAACATGCCCCCTACGGGACCTTACTGAACTGGTGGAGCAAAAACCATTTTGACAGGCCCTGTTATATAGGACTGGGTTTTTACCGTGCGGGTTCAAATGAATACTGGCGTGACAGGAATCAGTTACCAAGACAACTCCGCGCGATACGTGATCTTCCGGATATCGGGGGAGAAGTTTATTTCAGCAGTACTTCATTCTTTAAAAATCCACTTGGATGGAATGATACATTACGCGAACATTTTTATAACTACCCGGCGCTGATCCAGCCGATGCCATGGATCGATAGTGTACGTCCTACGGTACCTGTTGTGCGTGTCATCACGCAAAATGATTCGGTGTCATTTCGGTTCGGAGCGGGAAATCTCAAAGAAACTTTGAGGGGGTTTGCTGTTTATAAGGCTGAAAACAACTTTAATATTGACTCTTCCCTTGTGTACCGTTTTATCCCCAATAATTCAGAACCGGTTATCGGATTTAGTCTAAAAACCCTGATGACCGACTCTGCCAGCAGGTATTTTGTAACTGCGATCAGTGGAACCAATAATGAAAGTGCACCCCTGCTGTTTTATCCGATTCCAACGAAAGCACCTTAAAAACACTTAATTTTATATCCATCAACATCCCGATTCTCAATGGCGCTAATTGATGTACAATTACCCAATTCTCTAGCGCGGGCACTGCGGCTCCCAAAAAAATCCCCGAGGCGCCAGCAAATGAAAGTCCTCAAAAAATTATTGAAGAAGGCCCGTTTTACTGAATTCGGGCAGGAGTTTCATTTCGACCGTATTCTTTTGAATCGCCATCTGGTAAAGAGTTTCCAGGAAAATGTTCCGGTTTATGACTATACGAAGATTTATAAGCAGTGGTGGTACAAGACACTGGAGGGTAAGCCTGATATCTGCTGGCCAGGAAAAATAAAGTATTACGCCCTGAGTTCGGGTACTTCTGAATCAGCCAGTAAATATATTCCTGTTACCAATGACCTGCTGCGCGGCAATCGGATCGTGATGGTCCGGCAGTTGCTGAGTCTTCGCAATTACCGGGATATTCCGGTGAAAAGCGTTGGCAAGGGCTGGTTGATGATTGGCGGTTCTACTGATCTGCAAAAAGGACCGGGCTATTATGAAGGTGACCTCAGCGGAATTTCTGCCAAGAAAGTACCCTTCTGGTTCAGTCCTTTTTATAAGCCGGGGAAGAAGATTGCCAAAACACGGGATTGGACAAGGAAGCTGGAAGAAATTGTAGAACAGGCGCCGGGATGGGATATTGGATTCATCGTTGGCGTGCCGGCCTGGATTCAGATGTGCGTAGAGAAAATTATCGAAAGGTATAAGCTGAATAATATTCATGAGCTGTGGCCGAATCTTGGTTTTTTTGTACACGGGGGTGTTTCTTTCGAACCCTATAAACTGGGATTTGAAAAGCTTTTGGGCAAACCCATTACTTATATTGAAACTTATCTGGCTTCTGAAGGCTTTATAGCTTACCAGGACCGACAGGATGAAAGAGGGATGCGACTGGTGACCAGCCAGCATTTGTTCTTCGAATTTGTACCCTTCGACGATAAAAACTTCGATAGTGAAGGCAATATTGTAGATCGTCCGGAGGCATTGGAAATTCACCTGGTGGAAGAAGGGCGCGATTATGCAATTTTGATTAGTACAGCCGCCGGCGCCTGGCGATACCTGATAGGGGATACGATTCGGTTTACAGATAAGGAGAAAAGTGAAATCATCATTACTGGAAGAACCAAACATTATCTCAGTCTGGTAGGTGAACACCTAAGTGTCGATAATATGAACCAGGCCATTCAGTTTGTCAGCGAAGAGCTGAATATATCCATACCTGAATTCACAGTAGCCGGAGTGCCCCATGGGCTTTTCTTTGCCCATCAATGGTATGTAGCTTCCGATTCACCCATAGATCCGGATGTTCTTCGGGATAAGCTGGATGAAAGTCTCAAACGTTTAAATGATGATTATGCCGTTGAACGCAGGAGCGCCCTGAAGGACATATCGGTAAAAGTGCTTCCTCCGGAAATATTCATAGACTTTATGCGATCTGTAGGTAAGGAAGGGGGGCAGCATAAATTTCCACGGGTGCTCAAGGGTAAATTGTTAAAGGACTGGCAAAATTTCCTTGAGCTGACAAATGTCAGGTCTCATTATTGATTATTTATTAAATGAGAAATATTACTCAAATTTCAGGGTTCCGTTATTTTCGTGTACTACCGGTAAAAATAATTTTGCATGATCGAAGCCATATTGAAAGGACTAGCGCTCGGAGTCATTCTTGCATTATCTGTCGGCCCGATCATTTTCACCATCATAAAGCAAAGTATAACCGTTGGTCATAAAGGTGGCTTCAGTTTCGTAGCAGGCGTCTGGCTTAGTGATTTTATTCTTGTATTTCTAAGCAATGTTTTTACCGAATGGGTAACACGGCTGCTCGAACATAAAAATTTAATCGGGTATGGCGGTAGCGGCTTTCTCATCGCTATGGGAGTATACTTTTTCTTTTTCAAGAAAGTGGTTTTAAAAGCGACGGAAGGAGAACATTCCGACCATCTGAGCACGGGAGAAATGTTCAGGATTTTTGCTTCCGGTTTTATTATAAATACCCTGAATCCAGGCGTGATTATTTTCTGGCTTGGAAATGCATCGATACTTGCATTGACACATACATTGAGCGAGCGTATTTTGATTTTCTCCATTTGTTTACTTATCAATATGTCGGCAGATGTTGGAAAAGTCATGATGGCCGGGAAGTTGCGTAAAAAATTAACCGTTCACAATCTGGCCATCATCAATAAGATCTCCGGTGCCATACTGATCGCTTTCGGGATGTTTTTGCTTTATACTGTTCTGTTCAGGAGGCATTAGTTATGGATGTCTGCTTTAATTTTTAGCATGAATAAATTCCTTACTATCCTGTTCTTTCTGATTCCCCTTATCAGCCTCTCCCAAACGGATGTGCTGATTCTTCAGAAAAACGGACGTAACATCAAAACCTTCGAAGCGGGAATGAACATCGGCTTTCATACCGTGTATGATCAATGGCTGGGTGGTACCATTACAGCTTTGCGGAATGACAGTATCTTTCTGAATAATATCCCGTTTCATGTGCATGAGATCGATGCCTTACGTCAGGACAATACAAAATGGAATTATTTAAATGATGGTACTCTTTTAATCGTAGCCGGTGTTGGTGTATTGGTCCTGAATGTCGTGAATGGATTGTATACCAATGAAAGCGCGGGCAGCTGGGTAAAGACTTCCGGGTGGATTACAGCCGGCGCTTTTATTATCGGAGGAATATTATTGAGAAGGGCCCGGTATTCCGATTATAAACTCGGTAAAAAATATACTTTGCACTATTTGAATATGCGCGTTAATACTCCTGTGGAGAATAATCCATCTGTAAAACCAACTGAACCCGCAAAGTAACCTGATGCCTGTAAAAACGAAAGGAATTGTTCCGCGCATTTGGAGATGGATCAAACGGATCTTCCTGTTTTTATTTTTTGCCCAGTTTTTTTATATCCTGATCTTAAAATGGGTCAACCCGCCTGTCACGCTTACTCAATTGTCAAGTCTTTTGCACGGTTATGGCCTGAAACGTAATTATGTTGCCATGGATGCTATTTCGCCTTACGCCAAGCTTGCCGTTATTTCTTCTGAGGATCAGCTTTTTCCCGACCATGATGGATTTGATTTTAAATCAATAGAAAAGGCCATGAAACATAATCAGAAAAGTAAATCGCTTCATGGAGCCAGCACGATTTCCCAACAGGTGGCCAAGAATGTTTTTTTATGGCAGGGCAGGAGCTGGATCCGGAAAGCGATGGAAGTGTATTTTACTTTTATGATTGAGAAGGTCTGGGGGAAAAAAAGAATACTTCAAATGTATCTGAATGTAAGCGAGATGGGTAAGGGCGTGTTTGGAATCGACGCGGCTGCCAAATTTTATTTTGGCAAACATGCAAAAGATCTAAACCGAAGTGAAGCAGCTATGATTGCCGGTTGTTTACCCAATCCAAGGGTATTTACGATCAGACCCATGTCAAAACATGTGGCATCCAGATACCCGTGGATCCTCGGCCAGATGCATCACCTCCAGGATGATCCGGATGTTATCAAGCTGCTGCAATAAATACTGATTCTTCACCCTTCCACGTTTGCCACACTAACGAAGTTTATTGCCTGCTGTAGCCTTTCATTGTAATCACCTGAAATTTCTATCCACGGTGTGGCCTGATTCACCATCAGATCTTTGTACATATGAAATAACTTCTCCCGGGATTCCAGATCAGGATATTCCCGCAGCTCGTCAGCAACCCATGGCAGGTCAGTATTGCAAAGAAGATAACCGTCATACTTTCTTTTTACGATCTGGTCAAGAACAAAACCGTGGCATTTTTTAAAAACATACTCACACCATACTTTCATTACATACATATCCGTGTCGATAAATACCAATGGGCTTTTTGTTGATGCGCAGATACGGTCTTCCTGTATTAACTGCTCCTCTGCGACATAGAGAAGGTCCTCGTAGGTGTACGGTCGCCTGATCTCCAGCAAATAACTTCTTGCAAATTCCGGTACCCATTCTGTTTTATAATGATCGGCCAGCTGTTCACAAAGCGTGCTCTTGCCCGTTGATTCAGGACCTATTACGACAATTTTTTTAAGCCGCAGCATGCTGAAGTTTATTTCTCCAGGTAATATAACCCATAACAGCAAGGATGAGAAAAACCACGTATTGAAAACTCGTAAAAACCAGATGTTTGTAAAAATTGAGCGGGATGGAGGCGAGATTTGTAATGATCCACCAGGTCCAGTTTTCCAGTTTCTTCCTATTCATCAGCCACATGCCGGTGAAAGCAGCGCCGGATGTAAAACTGTCTGCGATCGGCACGGTACTGTTTGTGAAACGGCTAAGGAGAAAGTATAAGACAGTCCAGCAGACAAAGAAAAAGACGAAAGTGTTTATCCAGTCTTTTTTCGTCGAAGCCGTAATGTGAAGCGTGGTTTTGCCATCGGATTTACGGGACCACATGATCCATCCGATAATGCTCATCACCGTATAATACAGATTAACAGAGGCATCCGCGTACAGCCCATGAATAATATACAGGGGGACAAACATGCCCGTACTGATCATGCCGACGGGATAAACAAGAATATTTTCTTTACGGGAGAAAATGACGCTGGCGATGCCCAAAATAACTGCGATAAACTCAAACCAGGTCGTATGATGAAGGTCGTATAGGAATTGCGATATGATCTGCTGCATTATTCTGCTTCAGCAACCACCTCCCTGACTTCCGGGATCATGCGTTTCATCATGCCTTCGATACCTGCTTTCAGGGTAATCATCGAAGATGGACAACCTGAACAGGAACCCTGAAGCATCAGGTTGACAACACCCTCATTATAGCTTCTAAATTGTATGGCGCCGCCATCCATTTCAACAGCCGGTTTTACATAACTTTCGAGGAGCTCCTTGATTCTTTTCACCACATCATCGTCATCAGCACCGATTGCATTGCCGTCAGAATGTGCGACAGTAATTTCTTCTTCATTTACCACCGGTTTGCCGTCTTCCAGATAATCCTTCAAAAACTGACGGACAGAAGGTATCACATCAGCCCAGTCTGTATCGGAGGTCTTGGTGAGTGTTACAAAGTTGCTGGCAATGAAAATACTTTTTATAAAAGGAAATCCAAACAGCTCGATGGCGAGCGGAGATGGTTTTGCCGATTCCACATCCGGAAAATCGATACTTTTACCCGGATACAGCAGCTTGTTTGCGACAAACTTCATGGTTTCGGGGTTGGGAGTCATTTCTGTGTAAATACTAATGACCGGATTGCCTGTTTTTATCATATCGCCTGGTTGAATTGCAAATTTAATCAATTTTAAGGGCTAAAGTTTGAAAAGTTCAGCGTTAATGTGAAAGGATCTGCCTGTCCAGTAATCTTTTACTTTGTACTTTTCCCAGCATCTAAAACAATCCGGGTATAGCGAAAGTTGAAAATATGGGCAGAAACGATCAAAATAAGGGCAAAAGGCAATAAAATCAGCTCATAATCATGCCAATACTGTTTGGCAAACAAAAACAGGATGCCCCCTGTAAAAAGCAAAAACGGTACAGGACTCCGGTGATGCATGCTGAAGCCATGCCGGAGGGACAGGATCCCGATCAAAAAAGCCAGCCCGATCATGCCGGTTTCAAACCAGAAATTGTGGATGATATTCACTCCGAAAATCGACAGCCCCGACAGAAAAAGAGGTAAAATGGCACAGTGAATGGCGCAGGCAAGCGAAGCTCCTATTCCAATAAAGTCAGCGTTTATCCATTTCATAAAAGACCTGCAAAGATAGAATATAAGGTCAAACTTTTTCCTCCCGAATGCGTGGAGTAATTTAGCGCCTATGTCGAAGAAAATCTGGTTCTATACCCTGTTCTTTCTCACCCTCATTATTGTGTTTTACTTCATGCTAACCAAAATCATCCCGGGTTATGGTAAGGTCGGTTTGCCCAGGTTGAGCCAGGTGCAGCCGTTTTCTTTTCTGGATCAGAAGGGTGAAAGAATTACCAATCATGATGTTCAGGGTAAGGTATATGTCGCAGAATTTTTCTTTACAACCTGTCCCGGTATTTGTCCGAAGATGAACACCAACCTCCGGCCTGTTTATGAAAGGTATAAGCATGAACCCGATTTTCTGATTCTTTCTCATACCGTAAACCCGTCCACCGATAGTGTCGGCAGGATGCGGCATTACGCGGATTCGCTGGGTGTTGATGCGGGCCATTGGCTTTTTCTTACTGGCCCGAAAGATTCTTTATACCTGGCCGCGAGATTGAGTTATCTGCTGGATGATCCTAAAAATAATCTCTCGCCAATTGACGAACAGTTTATTCATACGCAATTTTTTGCGCTCGTGGATAAAAACGGAAATGTGAGATCTATTATTGACGGTCTTAAAAAAGATGAGCTCGCGGATATGCAAAAGGAGATTGATGAATTGCTGAAGGAATCAGTTAATTAGTTTCTCCATGATGACAGGCCAACGTTCAACGAAAAAGAAAGCCCCGATGTGGAAACACCGGGACTTTTGGTTAAGGCTCTGATTAGTAGCTATTTTAAAAAAGTTGTTTTTTATCAAGCTGTTTGCAAATATAACGGCCCATTGGCAATCATGCAAGAAACTTCCCTACCATTTTCGTGGTATTTTTACTAGCGTAACTCCCATTAGTCATTCATTAACACCTTCAATTCACTTTCTACAAAATCCATCAATTCCTTTATGTATGTACCGGAAAAATCAAATTTTAATCCGGCAGCCTCATATAATTCAGGAAGCGTTTTTGTTCCTCCCAATGAAAGCGCCTGTATATAATGATCCAGCGCCTGATCTTTATTTTTCTTGAACTGCATCCACATACCGATAGCACCCAGCTGCGCAATACCATATTCAATATAATAGAACGGTACTTCAAACAGATGCAGTTGCTTCTGCCATATATTTTTTTGATATATTTCAAGGCCGCGCCAATCGACGGATTTGGAATTGAATTCATTATAGATCCGGAACCAGTTTTCGGTACGCTGTTCTAAATTATGATTTGGATTTTCATAAACCCAGTGTTGAAATTTATCGATGGTTGCTATCCAGGGGAAAATCGTGATCACGCGTTCGAGCTGCTGGATTTTTGCCCTGCGCAGGTCTTCCGGATTTTGAAAATAAATCTCCCAGTTCTCCATGCTGAAAAGCTCCATCGCCATGCTGGCGACTTCCGCGATCTCCATGGGATATTCCTTAAAAGCACTCAGTTCAAGATGATGCGAAAGGAATGAATGTATCGCATGACCTCCTTCATGAACCATGGTCGTAACATCATGCATCTGACCTGCCGCATTCATGAATATAAATGGCGCACCGGTTTCTGCCAGCGGACAATTGTAACCACCCGGTGCTTTTCCGATCCTGCTTTCCAGATCAAAACGATTCATTTTTTTCATAGTCCGCAGGCAATCCGCAAAGAATGGCCGGAGGTCACTGAAACAGGTTACTGTTTTTTCCAGGAGTTCATCACCTGTCTTAAAGGGATTCAGCGGTTGCTGATTGGCAGGTTCGGCATCCATATCCCAGGGTCTTAAAACATCGAGACCCAGTTTGCGTTGCTGATATTGATTGATGATTTCCACCAGAGGCAGAATATGCTGTTTCACCGAATCGTGAAAACGATAACAATCTTCTTTGGTATAATCGAACCGGCCCATTTCAACGAATTTGTAATCCCGGAAATTCGCGAAGCCGGCATTTCGTGCAATCTGGTCACGACGTTTAATGAGTTCTGAATATAAATTATTCAGGGCGTCTTTATCCTGCAGTCTCCGTTCCTGGACTTTTCGATATACTTCTTCACGCAAAACCCTGTCCGGATTTTCCAGAAATTTCATGGCCTGTTGTAAAGTATATTCCTGTCCTTTAACCGTAACAGTCATTTTTCCGGAGATGGTTCCGTATTGCTGACCCAATACGCTTAGTTCTGATTGAATCGGAATATTTTCTTCACGAAAAAGTTCTATACTTTTTCTTACTGAACGCAGATAAGTAAAATATTTCTTCTTGTCCAGCAAGGCAGTTAAAGGAGAATTGATCAGTTTACGATTCAGCAGATCCGCATAGGGCTGAATCTTTGGCTGAACTTCCATCATGAAATAAGTAAAATGCTCCTGGAGTTTTTTGTCTTCTGTATTACAGGTCATACGGATATGCCGCCAGGAAACATCTTCACTGATAACCGATTCCAGCTCACTCATATCTTTCAACCATTTCTCCAGATCGGCGGGGGTTTGCAGTGGACGCTGGGCAAGGTCTTCAAAATAAGAAGAGATCGAATTCCAATCGCTGATAATAAAATTTTCCGGCAGGAAAACACGTACGGGTTTTTCAATATTCGCAGATAAGGATTTCATTTGATGTATAGTTTTTGGGGCAGGATTACTGACATACCTGATTAAACAATTATTTCTTTTTAGCAGCTGATTTTTTAGCTGCTGGCTTGTCGGCTGATTTTTTACTGGCAGCAGGTGCGGCCTTTTTTGTAACTTCTTTTTTCGCAGGCTTTACCTCTTTGGGTTCTTTTTTATCTGTTTTCTTTGCCGTTTTTGATTCTGCGACTTTTGTTTCAGCTGCTTTCTTCACTGGTTTCTTATCCTCAGCTTCTTTTTTTTCTGTTTTTACAGAAGCTTCTTTTTTTGCGGGCTTTTTCTCCTTTACTTCCGCAACCACTTCTTCTGCGGGTTCTTCAGCAGATTCTTCAGCGGGCTCTTCAGCAGGTTCAGACAATTTGATTTCTACCTGGTTCCTGGAAAGTACGGAGTACCATTTTGCCATCTTTTTCAGATCGCTCGCATACACCCTGTCAAAATCCAATTCAGGATATACTTTCTCAAAATATGATTTCAATGCCGATGAGTCTTTATCATCCGGCAACTTTTCCTTACTCGATTCCATTGCTTTCAATACATCAACCAGATTCACATTATGACGGGTAGTATAGACCTCAATACTTTCAAGATGTGAAAACTGGTGTACGCGACTGGAAACGAATTTAGTGCTCTTGTCGTCGAGGGAGCGCACGATGCCACCATCGGATTTACTGCTGACCAATTCAAAAAGACCCGGGAGTCCGGTAATAGCAATGATCTTGGAATATTCCATATAAAGGCTACATTTTTAAAGAGGGGCAAGTTAAACATAAAATGGGAACTATAGATCTGCCGGTTATACCGGAATATGATGGGCAGAAAGTGTGCTGTTTATCATTCAAACTAAGTTGAATCCGCTGGTATGGTTTTTTCAGGAATTCAATAACACTAAAAATTATTTTATGGAAAAATCTAAGGAAGTTGTAGAGGTATTGAATGATCTGGTGATGATAAATAATGATCGCATCGCCGGATATGAGCGCGCTATTAAAGAATTGAAACAAAATGACGACGATCTGAAATCATTATTTGATCAAATGATCATCGAAAGCCAGAAAATAAAATCCGATCTGGCTCATGAAATTCAGGTTCTTCACGGAGATGTAGAGAAGGGAAGCACAGAAATGGGTAAAATTTACCGCGCATGGATGGATGTGAAGGCAGTATTTACCGGGGAGAACAGGCATACGGTTCTTTCCAATTGTGAAGCGGGAGAAGACGCGGCACAAAATGCTTATAAAAAGGCACTCGAGACAGATCGTCTGCCGGCATTTTTACGGGAACTCCTCTCCAGTCAGCAGTCCACACTAAGAGAATCCCATGATGAAATAAGGGATCTGAGGAATCAATATGCTTAGAGAAAACGGATAATCTACTAAAAAATCTGATTTCGCACTGGCAGAAAAGCAAAGACCTGGTATTTACCAGGTCTTTGCTTTTATTTACAAATTATATAATTGTTCTATCTGTGGCCACCACCGCCTCTTGAACCTCCACCACCGCCACCTCCGGATCTTGCACCTCCGCCGCCACCACCAGAGGATGGACGCGATCCGCCACCGCCCGAAGGATGAAAGCCTCCTGATGATGGGCTGGATGGAATCCTTTGAAAGTTTTGTGCGCGCTGTTCACCACGACTCCGATTCATCTGCTGGGCATTCAGATTCTGAACCTCGGGCCTGGAATTATTTACCGGCGACCAGCTTCTGTTTTGTCTTTGCTGCCAGTTGCTGCTTTGCTGTGGACGCTGATAAACATTTCCCTGACGATCGGAATATACAGAAGGTCGCTGTGTTCTATTGGAAGAAGGGTTATAGCCAGTAGCACCAGGCCTTCCGGCTGCCGACCCGTTGGTTGCGGTTCTGTTATAATTATTACTGGAGCTGGGTCTTGTACCATTTGGTCCAGGATTAACAGTTCCTCCGGGTCTTGTTGAGCTTAAAGTCGGCCGATTATAATTTGCCGTTCTGGTTGCAATTCCGCCTACACGGTAATTGCTCTGGCTGGAAACACCGCCCCTGTTTCTATAAACATTATTGGCGTAATTGACATGTATATTATTATGAACGTAAAAATTGTTTCCGTAAAAGCCATAAGGTCTCGGACCACCATGCCATCCGCCCCAGCAGGCCGGATGATAAAATGAAGGGCCCCACCATCCGTATCCGCCGTATCCGTATCCACCATACCCATAACCATATCCAAAACCAAAACCTATACTAAACCAGCCTGGACTATATCCCCATCCAAAGCCCCATCCGAAATAAGGTGTATATCCGAAATTAAATCCCCATGACCAGGGTCTTGGATAATAATATGCTCCATACCAGGGTTGATAGTAAAATCCGGTTCCGTAAACGACTGTCGGTCCGTAAACATAGCTATTCAGATATCCAGGCGTATAACCCATATAAACATAATTCGGGTCCACGTCATAGATATTCACATATTTCGCATTATAAACCGGCACACTCGGAGGGATCAGGTCGACATCTACGGGCCTGGCAGTACTCACAACAAATGGTCCGGTCGCGTTATCGGATACGAACCAAACGCCATTATCAACTACATAAAACCGACCGTCTCCTCCATTTCGTAATACGGTAGATGAAGTATTCACTGCATACTGAAGATTGGTTCCTTCAATATCGGTAAACTTGGGCCTTCCGTCGTAGGTAACGGTTGTAGTGGTTGTATTACGATCCACTTTGGCGGTCTGTGGAATTTCGGCATCCATCACGGCATCTCTTGCCGCATCGGTACCCGCCACACTTGCCAGCACATTATCCTTTGGAGAACCGGGAGGAATTTTTGCAAAATCAGCCGGAAGCTGATCCGCAGCGATATATACCCAGTTGTCTGAATTCAGATTCTTTGTTTGAAACCATCTGCCGGAAATCAGGACGAAATACTGTTGTGAGTTTTCATCCATAAATATATCATTGTCCGAATTACTCATATAGAGAAGATTCGTTCCTTCAATCGGAGTAAAATTGGGTTCTCCGTTAGACTGAATGAGCTCAGCAGGTACTGTACTGACAACAATATCTGGTATTACAGCAGGATTAGTAGATGATCTCACATTATCACCGCTGTTTGCCTGTTGTTTGCTGGCAATCATTGAACCGGCTGATTGTATAGGCGGAGGAACCTGGCCGTTCGTATATTCATAAGGTCCGGTTGCTGCGTTTGAGACAAACCAGTGTTTTTGACCATATAAATAGAAATGTCCGTCAGTATATTTTATAATCGTAAACGGTGTGTTTACCACCATATCCAGTTTAAGATCCTTATTATTCTGCAATTTGGGAGCTCCGTCGATCAGTACAAGCATAGTCGGACGGGTGACAAACATCACTTTGGGAGGCTTATTCGATATGCCTTGGGAAATTTTAGTTTCCTGCTGATTTTGATTCAGTGTGGCCACTATTGCATCCAGTGAAATGGGTCCTGCCGATTGAGGGAATTGTGTTTCCAGGGCATCATCAACATAATCGATCGTATCCTGACCTTCGATGGCCGGAATCCGGATGGAGGTAACATCGAGGTTATTGATCGTCAAAGTGCGGTTATCGCGGTCAGTTTCTACTTTGGCTGTGGCCCAAAAAGCCCCGAAAACCGGATCATTGCTGCCATTCGGCAATACGGATATAGCGGACCGGAACATCAGCGTATTTCCTTTAAAGGACTCAGGCTCAGGTTCATATACCTTGATCTGAGTACCATTTGAGGTATTAATCACTTTTGGCCAGTCAGCATCATCAGCCCGGGTAAACCCAAAAGACATCAGGCAGACCGATAATAAGAAACATTGTATGGTTAATAGTTTCATTTTCATATAAAAGCGTTTTCGGTTCAGAAACTTTGTAGAAAGATTCATCAGGATCGTTTTAGAATAATAAGACCAAAATGGCACCCTAAAGTTTATTCAATTTGGTGAAAGGAAATGTTAATTAAGGTGAAAGGTAAGGTTAAAGCTAAGGCCAGGGCTACAACAAAAGCCAGGCTCCCCTAACCTGTATCTAACGTTAAAGAGTAATGAAAATATATAGAAGATGAATTAATACCCTGTTAATCGTAGTCGAATCTGCCAAATGTTTTACCCGTCGAAGCTTCAGAGAAGGAGCGACAACCGCCAACCGGCAACCGCCTACTGCCAACCAATCAATGCGCTTCCAGCCAGTTGACTCCAGAGCCAATTTCAGCCTCGGCCGGAACCTCATTGGGAAGAAGAAGGGCTGTCTGCATGCATTCGATTATGATGGGTTTGATAATCTCCACTTCGTCCTTGTGTGCATCAAAAACCAGTTCATCATGCACCTGTAATAACATTTTGGATTTGAACTTATTTTTTTTGAAATTCTCATGAATCTTGATCATGGCCAGCTTGATCATATCGGCAGCTGTGCCCTGGATCGGAGAATTGATTGCATTCCGTTCTGCAAATCCCCGGACAGTAAAGTTGCCGGAGTTAATGTCCCGTAACCATCTTTTACGCCCCATCAGGGTTTGCACATATCCGTTTTCGCGTGCAAATTGAATGGTGTCATCCATGTATTTCTGAATGTTGACAAATTGTTTTTTGTAGTTATCAATAATTTCTTTCGCTTCTGTTCTCGTGATACCCAGATTGTCTGCAAGACCGAATGCCCCCTGACCATAGATGATTCCAAAATTTACACTTTTTGCGCGGTAACGCATTTCCTTGGTCACATCCTTTTCAGCGACATTAAAAACTTTGGCTGCCGTGGCTGTATGGATATCTTTTTTTTCTTTAAAGGCAAGACACATATTCGGATCACCGCTGATCGCGGCAACAATGCGCAATTCAATCTGTGAATAGTCGGCGGAAACAAGCAGGTGATCGTCATCACGCGGTATAAATGCTTTACGAATTTCACGACCCCTTTCGGTTCTCACGGGAATATTCTGCAGGTTGGGATTATTACTCGATAAACGTCCGGTAACAGCCACCGCCTGTGCATAGCTGGTATGTACGCGACCTGATTTTTGGTTGATGATGGCTGGCAGTGCATCCACATAGGTGGATTTTAGTTTGGTCAGCTCACGATAAGCCAGTATATCATCTACTATTTTATTCTGATGTGCCAGTTTCAAAAGAACATCTTCGCCGGTCGCATACTGGCCTGTTTTTGTTTTCTTGGCCTTCGGATCCAGTTGTAGTTTATCAAATAATACCTCACCCAGTTGTTTAGGTGAAGAAAGATTGAAACGAACACCCGCTTCACGATACACATTCTCTTCTGCCTGTTTACCTTCTTTATCAAGCATTTTTGAATATTCACGGAGGAAATCCATATCCACGCGAATACCTTCAAATTCCATATCCGTAAGCACTTTTACCAACGGGTTTTCCACTTCTTCAAAAACTTTTCTTACATCTTTTGAATCGAGTAAAGGCTGGAATTTATTTCTCAATTGCAAAGTAATATCAGCATCTTCCGCTGCGTATTCGGTGATCTTATCAATGGCTACGTCGCGCATATTACCCTGCCCCTTTCCTTTTTTCCCGATGAGCTCCTCGATATGCACCGGTTCGTAGCCGAGATATTGGACACTGAGGAGGTCCATACTTCTCTTGCCTTCCGGATCGATAACATAATGCGAGAGCATGGTATCAAATATTTTTCCCTTGATCTCGACCCCATACCATTTCAATACGAGCAAATCGTATTTAACGTTCTGACCGATCCACAACCTGTCGGGATTCTCAAAAAGAGGATCAAATTCTGAAAGGATTTCAATGACCGCATCTCTGTCTGCCGAAACAGGAACATAATATGCTTCTCCGGGTTTCCAGGAAAAACTGAGGCCGACCAGGTCAGCGTTATTTGCATCTATACCCGTAGTTTCTGTGTCAAAACATACTTCTTTTTCTCCCAGCAATTGCGTGATCAGCGACAATCTTTTTTCCGGTGTATCTGCGCAGATGTATTCGTGTTTCGTATTTGAAATATTTTTTTCCGCGTGAACGGGTACCGGTTCACTTTCCTCTGCTATTTCTTTTTTTTCGGTTGTACTCACTGCATTTCCAAAAAGATCCTGCTGAACTCCTTCGGGTACCGCAGTCTGGCCATTGGCGCCCGGCAGTTCCTCACCAAGAATCCTTTTAGCAGCGGCTCTGAACTCCAGGTCAATAAAAATCTCACGAAGTGCATCCCTGTTCCAGTCTTTCAGTTTAAAATCTTCCTCGTGAAATTGAACGGGTACATTCGTTATGATGGTAGCCAGTTTTTTACTCATGATGGCCAGATCTTTTCCGGCCTTTACTTTTTCTCCAACAGCGCCTTTAATATTTTCGGCGTTTGCTAAAATATTTTCAATCGTATCGTATTCTGCCAGAAGTTTTGCGGCGGTTTTTTCTCCGATTCCCGGAATACCCGGAATATTGTCAACGGAGTCTCCCATCAGCCCCAGTATATCGATGACCTGACTGATATTTTTAATATTCCATTTTTCGAGTACCTGTTCGGGTCCGATAATCTCAACGGTGCCACCCTGATAACCGGGCTTGTAGATTTTTACTTTTTCACTTACGAGTTGACCGTAGTCTTTATCAGGTGTGACCATAAAAACTTCATAGCCAACATCTGCAGCCTGCTTGCTGAGGGTACCAATTACATCGTCTGCCTCGTAACCATCGAGTTCAATAATGGGGATGTTGAATGCACGAACAATTTTCTTGATGTCCGGAATGGCAATAACCAGATCTTCAGGAGCTTCCTGACGATTCGCTTTATAATCCGTGAAATCAATATGCCGCTCGGTAGGAGCTTCTGTATCAAAACAAACTGCCATGTGAGAGGGCTTCTGGTTATTCATCAATTCTACCAATGTATTGGTAAAGCCAAACTGGGCATTTGTATTTTTCCCTTTTGAACTGATACGTGGTGCGCGAATCAACGCATAATATGCGCGAAAGATCAGTGCCATGGCATCCAGCAGAAACAATTTCTTGTTCATCATCCAGCTTAATTTTTCAATTGCGTTAATTTTTTCTGAAGCGAAAACATGTTATCCCGTAAGCGGGCTGCTTCCATGAAATCCAGATCCCTTGCCGCTTTTTCCATTTCCTTCTTAATTTTCGAAATGGCTTTTTCCATTTGTGGTATGGTTTTATATTCGGCTTCTTCTTCTGCTGCAACTACTACAAGATCCTGATCGCCCGCAATGGCATATGGATTTTTCTCGTCGAAACCTTTGATGTCGAGTACTGAAGTGGAGGCGAATACATCCTGCCTGGATTTTAATATGGTCTTCGGCGTGATACCATGGGTTTCATTATACCGAACCTGTTTCTCACGCCGGCGGTTGGTTTCATCAATTGTCCGCTGCATGCTTTCCGTCAT
>Ga0206929_1046_pt1 | contig 32709 bp, 22 predicted proteins | sample Alteio_BWOrgHeat_19_FD_152929 | JGI IMG/M metagenome (GOLD analysis project Ga0206929, IMG submission 152929) | Enriched cells from forest soil in Barre Woods Harvard Forest LTER site, Petersham, Massachusetts, United States -... | ecosystem: Environmental > Terrestrial > Soil > Temperate forest >...
TTGCCTGTTTCGCATATTTGTCCAGTCGGCCGGTTACCCGGTCGTCGAATCGCATACCGATGGCAATTAATACATCGCATTCATTGGTAAGCACGTTGGGACCATAGTTACCATGCATTCCCAGCATACCCACTGCCATCGGATGATCCGTGGGAATAGCACTCATTCCCAGTATGGTCCAGGCCGCCGGTATACCTGACTTTTCAATGAAATTTTTAAATTCGGTTTCTGCCTCGCCGAGTATGACCCCCTGACCGAAAATCACAAATGGCTTTTTTGCTTCGTTAATCAGCTTCGCCGCTTCATCCAGATATTTCTTACGGACGATTGGTTTAGGACGATAACTGCGTATATGTTCGCAGGGCACATATTCTTCAAAATCGAACTCCTGTATCTGGGCATTCTTTGTAATGTCGATGAGTACAGGCCCTGGCCGGCCGCTGGATGCAATATAAAATGCCTTTGCAAGAACGTTTGGTATTTCGGTTGCGTCGGTAATCTGATAATTCCATTTTGTAACAGGTGTGGTAATATTAATGACGTCCGTTTCCTGGAATGCATCGGTGCCGAGCAGGTGCGCATATACCTGTCCTGTAATACAAACCAGTGGTGTGCTGTCGATCATAGCATCTGCCAGGCCGGTAACGAGATTTGTAGCCCCCGGACCGCTGGTCGCAAACACGATGCCCGTTTTACCTGAAGCACGGGCATAACCCTGCGCAGCGTGGATAGCGCCCTGTTCGTGGCGCACCAGCACATGTTTCAGTTTTTGCTGATAGTCGTATAAAGCATCGTAGATCGGCATAATGGCTCCGCCCGGATATCCGAAAATCGTTTCCACTTTTTCTGAAAGAAATACTTCCAGCAAGGCAGCAGATCCGGATAATTTCCTTGTCTTTTGCTTTGTCTTGGACTTATTGTCCTTTTTTATTTCCAGCGTTTCCATTATTTTCTATTTTATAAAAACAAATATTTTTCGTTGACCGTTGACCGTTGACCGTTGACCGTTGACCGTTGACCGTTGCATTGCGCTTTGCGCTTTGCGCTTTGCACTTTACGCTTCATCCGTAACACATCCCTGCGAAGCATCCTTCACCACGCGTGCATATTTGAACAGAACACCACTCGTCGCTTTCAATGCCGGCTGTTTCCATTTTTTCTTTCTTTCGGCAATTATTTCCTTACTTACTTTTAGTGTAATAGAATTTTTGGTTGCATCGATTTCGATGATATCGTTGTCTTCCACAATGCCGATTAAACCACCTTCATAAGCTTCCGGTGTGATATGACCCACAACAAAACCATGTGTTCCGCCACTAAACCGTGCATCTGTAATCAGGGCCACTGTTTTTCCAAGACCTGCTCCAATGATAGCACCCGTTGGTTTCAGCATTTCCGGCATACCAGGTGCACCCTTCGGTCCGATATTCCGGATCACCACGACATCACCCGCATGAACTCTGCCGGATTTTATTCCATTGATCAAGTCATGTTCGCCATCAAATACCCTGGCCGCTCCCTCAAATCTTTCTCCTTCCTTGCCGCTTATTTTCGCAACGCTTCCACCTTCAGCCAGGTTGCCATATAATATTTGCAAATGCCCGGTCTTTTTTAATGGATTGTTCAGCGGCATGATTATTTTTTGCTTTTCAAAATCCAAATCCGGCGCGTCTTTCAGATTTTCTGCGACCGTTTTTCCGGTCACTGTGAGGCAGTCACCATGTAACAACCCGTTTTTATATAAATATTTCATTACGGCCGGCACACCTCCATACTGATGAAGATCTTCCATCAGATATTTTCCGCTGGGCTTGAAATCAGCGAGTACGGGAATTTTATCGCTGATCGTTTGGAAATCATCCTGAGTCAGCGGAACATTCACACTTTTTGCCATAGCTATCAGATGCAGCACGGCATTCGTCGATCCACCCAGTACCATAATAACGGTAATTGCATTTTCAAATGCCTTGCGGGTCATGATATCTCTTGGTTTGATATCTTTCTCCAGCAATAATTTTATAGCTTCTCCAATGGCTTGACATTCTTTTTGTTTGTCTTCACTCAACGCAGGATTTGAAGAAGAATAAGGAAGGCTCATACCCATGGCTTCAATAGCGCTTGCCATCGTGTTGGCAGTATACATTCCGCCACATGCGCCGGCTCCCGGACAGCTGTGCCGGACTATAGCTTTGAAATCAGCTTCGCTCATATTCCCGGCAATTTTTTGGCCGAGTGCCTCGAAATTCGAAATGATGTTCAGATCCTGACCATTATAATGTCCGGGTGCAATGGTTCCTCCATATAACATGATACCCGGGCGGTTCAACCTGCCCATGGCCATAATGGATCCGGGCATGTTTTTATCGCAGCCGGGAATGGTCACGATGGCGTCATAATATTGCGCACCGGCATTGGTTTCAATGCTATCGGCAATGATATCGCGACTGACCAGTGAATACCGCATACCATCGGTGCCCATGCTGATTCCGTCACTTACTCCGATGGTATGAAAAATCAATCCCAGTAAATCTGTTTTATTAATACTTGCTTTCACAGATTTAGCCAGGTCATTCAAATGCATATTACAGGGATTTCCATCCCATCCCATGCTCGCGATGCCTACCTGTGCCTTTTTAAAATCAGCTTCGGTAAAGCCAATAGCATAATACATTGCCTGTGCCCCCGGTTGGGTTTCATCCTGAGTCAGCGTCCTGGAATATTTATTGAGTTCTGCCATAAAAAAAAGAAACCCGCCTTTTTGGAGGCGGGTCGTTATTATTTTTGAAAAATTTTATACGATCACACGCCTCCGGGAATAGCGAGCACAATAATAATAATGACCACCACAATACGTGCGATGAGGACTTTATTATATATACTGCTTTTCAACATGAGAGACGAGTTGAATGCGAATATACGAACCGCGTTTTATAAAACAAAGAACTAAATAATCGTTGACTTCCTAAGCGCAATATTTTCCTGGTTCAGGTCGGTACCGGATATTTTTCCAACTAGGTAATCGCTGATCAATTCACCGATCGTTGTGGTGAAATAAAAATTCACGGGATCAATATCCTTGGTCACAAAACCGTGCATGAGCGTCCATTCTGCGGCCTCCCGCACGAGATCTGCTTCTTTGTGCAATCCAAAATGGTCCAGCATCATGGCAGCCGATAAAATGGAGCCAAGAGGGTTAGCAATGTCTTTTCCTGCTGCCTGCGGATACGATCCATGGATAGGTTCGAAAAGCGCTGGTCCTTTCCCAACGGAAGCCGATGGCAACAAACCCAGGGAGCCGCTGATTACGCTGGCCTCATCACTAAGGATATCACCAAACATATTTTCTGTCAGAATCACATCAAATTGTTTAGGATTCAGGATAATCTGCATGGCCGCATTGTCCACAAAAAGGAAATCCAATGCTACTTCGGGATATCCTTTGGCAATTTCCTGAACCCATTTCCTCCATAACCTGGATGTTTCCAGCACATTGGCCTTGTCCACCAGGGTTAATTTTTTCCTTCGAACAACCGCCTGTTTAAATGCCAGGTGAGCAATCCGTTCAATTTCTTCCCGGCTATAGGTGCATTCATCCGAGGCGACCGTATGATCTGCATTCGTTTCCTTCTTTCCAAAATAGATACCACCGGTCAATTCGCGGTAGATAATAAAATCAACCCCCTCAATGTTCTTTGTTTTAAGCGGGGACAAATGATGCAGGGACGGGTATGTACTAACCGGCCGGATATTCGCAAACAGCTGCAGGGATTTTCTGAGTTTCAGCAAACCCTGTTCGGGACGAACTTTTGCCGTCGGATCCTGATCGTATTTCGGATGACCGATCGCGCCAAAGAGTATGGCATCACTTTCAAGTGCCAGTTTAATCGTTTCATCGGGAAGCGGGTTCCCTGTTTTATCAATGGCGATCGCACCCATCAGGCAGTACCTGTAATGGAACTCATGATGAAAACATTCAGCAATGGCGTTTAATACCTTGACGGCCTGTCGGGTCACTTCCGGACCTATGCCGTCGCCTTCAATGACGACAATGTTTTTTTTCATATAGTATTCGGGATGGGGTTTTTCTTTTCGAAAGCGGCAATTTCTTCTTTCATGCTCAGCAAATAATCAATATCATCATAACCGTTGAGCAGACAGGTTTTTTTATACGGGCTTATATCAAATTTTTCTTTTATTGTCACATCCGTTCCCTGAAAGTGGATAGACTGACTTTCCAGATCTACCTGAATTTGTGTTGAGGGTTTGCTGTCCATTGCGTTGAACAGTTCCTTTAAGAATTCGTCACTCACGGTAACAGGCAGGCAAAAATTATTCAACGCATTGTTTTTAAAGATATCAGCGAAAAAACTGCTCACCACTACATCAAATCCATAATCCTTGATCGCCCAGGCTGCGTGTTCGCGGGATGAGCCGCATCCAAAATTTTTAGCTGCCACCAATATTTTGCCTGTATAGCGTGGGTCATTCAACGCAAAATCCTTCCTGGGTTTGTTTTCATCGTCATTTTCATAGCGCCAGTCCCGAAACAGGTTTTTACCAAAGCCGTCCCGGTTAGTCGCTTTTAGAAAACGTGCAGGAATTATCTGATCTGTATCGATGTTCTCGATATTTATCGGAACTCCTGTACTGAGTATCTTATTTATCGCTTTCACAAGTATTTACATTTTCAAATTATCAATTTCATCCTCCAGACTTCCAGTCTTCCAGACTTTCAGACTATATCAGTTCTCTCACGTCTGTAACCCTGCCTGTAATGGCCGCCGCAGCTGCCGTTAACGGGCTCGTGAGGAATGTTCTTGCATTGGGTCCTTGTCGGCCCTCGAAATTCCGGTTGCTGGTTGAAATGCAATACTTCCCTGCGGGAATTTTATCCTCATTCATGCCCAGGCATGCAGAACAGCCTGGTTGGCGGAGAATAAATCCGGCGGCTTCAAAGATTTTATCAATGCCTTCTGCCTGCGCCTGTTTTTCCACCTGTTTACTGCCCGGCACAATCCACACTTCCACATCTTTAGCTTTTTGCTTCCCTTTTACAAATTCGGCCACAAGCCGCAGGTCTTCAATTCGGCTGTTAGTACAACTGCCAATGAAAATATAGTCCACTTTTTTGCCCTTGATACCCATGCCCGGTTCAAGACCCATATATTGAAGTGACTTTTCAAATGAATGTTTTTCTTTCTCATCCACGTCCCGCAAATTGGGTACGTGCCCACTGATGCCAATGCCCATACCCGGGTTGGTGCCATATGTAATCATGGGCTCTATTTCGGAAGCATCGATATTTAACTCAGCATCAAATTCGGCACCCTGATCAGTGAAAAGCGTTTTCCAGTAAGCAAGGGATTTGTTCCAGTTTTCATCCTTTGGCACATACTTTCTGCCTTTCATATATTCGAAAGTAATTTCATCCGGAGCGATCATGCCGCATCGTGCACCCATTTCAATACTCATGTTACAAATCGTCATTCTCGCTTCCATGGAGAGGTTGCGGATCGCAGAGCCTGCATATTCCACCGCATAACCGGTCGCTCCGCTGGCAGATATTTTTGCTATGATATATAAAATTATATCCTTTGATAAAACGCCTGGATGCAGTTTGCCTTCTACATTGATGCGCATGAGCCGGGGTTTTGTCTGCATCAGACATTGAGTAGCCATCACCATTTCCACTTCGCTGGTTCCGATGCCAAAAGCAATGGTTCCGAAAGCGCCATGGGTAGACGTATGGCTGTCACCACATACGATGGTCATACCGGGTTGAGTAAATCCCATTTCGGGTCCGATTACATGAACGATGCCCTGATAAGGGTGTCCCAGGCCGTATAATTCGATCCCGAATTTTTTGCAATTCCTGTCTAGTGTATCCACCTGAAGGCGTGAAAGGGCTTCTTTGATGGGCAGGTGCTGATTCTGAGTGGGCACATTATGATCCGCGGTAGCTACAATTTGCTCCGGCCTGAAAACAGGTAGTCCGCGTTGTTCCAGTCCTTTAAATGCCTGCGGACTGGTTACTTCATGAATAAAATGTTTGTCGATATATAATATGGATGGGCCATCTTCGATGGTTTTCACCACGTGAGTGTCCCAGATTTTTTCGAATAGTGTTTTTGGCTTCATAATTTAATAACTGGCGCGTTAATAACTGGCGCGTTTACTGCTTTCTTCTATTTTACTTTACCATACAGCCGGATGATTTTAAGCATTTACTGTAATTTTTGCGAGTTCGTGTAAATCTTCTTCACCTACTTCCTTTTTTGTGTCGGCTAAACGCAGGAATTCATTATATAAAATATCTATTTCATTACGTGTGAAATCATAACCCAGTATTCGGAATCGATGGGCAAGCGCGCTGCGGCCGCTGCGCGCGGTGAGAACGATTTTGGAACCGTCGGCACCCACTTCATCCGGATTGATAATTTCATAAGTCTGTGCATCTTTTAGAAATCCGTCCTGATGAATGCCGGAGGAATGCGAGAAGGCATTAGACCCTACGATGGCTTTGTTGGGTTGTACATGCATGCGCATGGTTTCTGAAACCAGACGACTCATCGGATTCAGAGACTGGGTCTTAATACCCGTCGTAAAACCCAGATCGGCGTGTTGTTTAATGATCATGACTACTTCTTCCAGGGCCGTATTGCCGGCTCTTTCACCCAAACCATTGATCGTACACTCGATCTGCCGCGCGCCGGCAATAATACCTGAAATAGAATTAGCAGTTGCCAGACCGAGGTCATTATGACAGTGGCAGGAGATAACCGCCTTGTCAATATTATTAACATGGTTCACGAGATAAGCGATTTTTTCTCCGTATTGATAGGGCAGGCAGTAACCGGTAGTATCGGGAATATTGACCACCGTAGCCCCCGCTTTGATAACGGCTTCCACTACGCGGGCCAGATAAGCATTGTCTGTTCTGCCCGCATCTTCTGCATAAAACTCCACATCTGCCACCAGGTTTTTGGCCCATTTTACAGCCTGCACCGCACGTTCAATGATATCCTCCCGGGTGGAATTGAATTTTGATTTGATGTGTGAGTCAGAAGTGCCGATACCCGTATGAATGCGGGGATGATTTGCTTTTTTTAATGCTTGTCCGGCGGCTTCAATATCTGCTTTCACTGCCCGGCTAAGTGCGCAAACGCTGGCGTGCCTAACCACTTTTGAAATTTCTTCCACCGAATGAAAATCGCCCGGACTAGATATAGGGAAACCCGCTTCAATAATATCAACACCCAGATTTTCAAGTTCCAGGGCCAGTTCCAGCTTTTCTTTGGTATTCAGTTTGCAGCCTGGAACCTGTTCCCCGTCACGCAGGGTCGTGTCGAAAATGTATATTTTTTCGGATTTCATATCTATTTGGGAATGACTTGTTTCGAAGTTATTTTTGTTTGATTCAACAGGCAAATCAAATTCCTGATTGAATTACAGTTCAAAAACGGGTCTTTGAACGCTGAAACCCGCGCCAGTCCTTAATTTAGACGATCCAAATTACGATGCCCAACCGCTCTTCTGATACCTTGTTTCAACTTGTTAAATCTCTTAAAAAGTCTGAGAAAAGGAATTTCAAGCTCTATGTGAAGCGAAATACCGCATCAGAGGACCTGAAAATCATTTATTTATTTGACGCGCTGGATAAAATGGAGTCCTATGATGAAGCCGAACTCTTAAGGAAAAACAAACAATTAAGTAAACAGCAGCTTTCAAATACCAAAGCCCATCTGTATAAACAAATTCTAAGCAGCCTTCGGCTTATCAGGGGGGAACAGAATATTGTTATCCAATTGCATGAACAGGTTGATTATGCGGAAATTCTTTATAACCAGGGCCTTTATTTGCAAAGCCTCAGGGTGCTTGACCGTATAAAAGAATTTGCCCGGCAGTACCATCAGTACAGTTATGTTCTGGAAGTCCTGCTTTTTGAGCAGAAGATAGAATCCCTGCATATCACGCGGAGTATGCAGGACCGGGCTCTGAAGCTGGCTGATGAAATGGAAGCGGTGAATGAACAGATCAGCCTGACCGGGAAACTTTCCAGTCTTTCCCTTCAACTATACGGCTGGTATATTCAGCATGGTGTGGCGCGTAACGAAAAGGATGAAATAGCGGTCAAAGAATTTCTCGAATCGAGACTTCCCGCACTCAAGTCCTCCAACAAGGGATTTTACGAGAATCTTTACCTCTTCCAAAGTTTTAGCTGGTTTGCATTCATCGGGCAGGATTTTCTTTCCTATTACCGCTATACCCATCGATGGGTGGAGTTGTTTGACAAAGAACCTGCCATGATCCAAATTGAAACCGCACATTACATTAAAGGCATGCATAATCTGCTGGGAGCACATTTCGATTTGCTGAATTACCCGAAATTCCTGGAAACACTTGACCGCTTTGAAATTTTTTTTAGCTCGGAGGCCGTACAGGAAAACGATAACAATCGCATACAGACTTTCGTTTATCTCCACATTGCGAAAATCAACAAGCATTTCATTGACGGTACTTTTTCAGAAGGCTTGACCCTTGTTCCTTACATCGAAGAAAAATTAAAGGAATATGAGATCTATCTGGACAGACACCGCATTCTCGTATTTTATTACAAATTTGCCAGCCTTTATTTCGGTAGCGGGGATTATGAGAATACGATCAAATACCTCAACAAAATCATCAACTGGAAAATGGATCTCCGTACCGATCTTCAGTGTTATTCACGTCTGTTACATCTGATTGCCCATTATGAACTTGGAAATGATAATTTATTGGAATACCTGATCAAATCGGTTTACCGATTCATGGCAAAAATGGAAAACCTGAGTATGGTCGAGGAAGAAATATTCCGTTTTTTGAGAAAATCATTTCAACTGTCACCCCGGGAACTTAAACCCGGATTTTCAAAATTACTGGAACAACTTAAAACCTATGAAAAGAATCGATTTGAAACCCGTGCCTTTGTCTATCTTGATATTATTTCATGGCTCGAAAGTAAAATCAGGGATGTTCCTGTTCAGGAAATAATCCGCGAGAAATTTCTTGAGAGAAACAAGCTAAAGGAAGCGCCAGCGCTGGAACATTAGTAATTCTAATATTATGTTTTCGAAGTTTGGATTCTCTGTTTATCTGCTGTTGTTATCTCTATTTACTTTTTGGTTATCAAAACATCCCTGGCATAATGGCGATATGCCTTTTTATATTGTTTGCGCTATTCAACTGGAGCAGGGATCTATGGACGGAGCAGTCGAAAAGGCCGGGGTTTATCTGAAACAGGAACTTCCGGCTGATGAATACATTGAACACGCGGAACGAATAAAAAGAGCAGGTACAGAATATTTTGATTTTTACCGGATCAAACCGTTATATATACTGATGGTTTTGCTTTTTCATAAAATCGGATTTTCTTTTACTACAGCCACCGTTGTTCCTTCGCTTCTTTTTTATTTTCTTATTGGAATCAGTGCATGGCGGTTTAGTAAACAGTATATGGATCTGTTAAAAACTTTCCTGGTCAGTATCATTTGTATTACAATGTATCCGTCTTTCGAGCTCGGGCGATTGTCTACACCAGATGCCATGTCTTGTTTTTTCCTTCTGAATGCATTGCTCTTTATCTATACTGGGAGGCGAAAGCTGATCTGGTTCTGTTTGTTTCTACTGGCGGTTTGCACCCGATTAGACAATATCATTGCTGAGCTTATTTTTCTTTTCGCACTTTTGAAATGGCCCGACTCAAAATTTGCCAACAAACTACGCCTAAGAGAATTTGTTTTGTTCGCGGCGATTTTGATTAGTGTGGCTGTTTTGATCAATCTTGTTTTTACTCAACATTTCGTTCGCTTAAGCGATCCTGTCAGCGAAAGGTCAACCATGAGATATTTGATCAATGTAAAATTTTATCTCCTTGCCTTTACCGGAAGCTTTTTGTTAGCGCTGGTTATTCTTTTTATTTTTACAAGACCGGATCAGGGATTCAGTTGGAGAAATAAAGTGAATTATATAATCTATGTTATTCTGGCTATTGTGTTCGTCCGATTCCTGATATACCCCTTTTATGAAGAACGTTTTATGATGCCATATATCATTTTCGGAATGCTGATCATTTCATATCATTTTTCCGAAACTAAAAATATCCCTTTTACTTTTTCATAATGCAAAAAAAATGAATAAACGAACAAGAATGATCGCCGCTCTTTGGGTGTTTTTAATGACTGGTTTGCAGTCATTGGCGCAGGAACTGCATAGCCGTTGGGATGAACTGACTGCGAGTGAATGGCCGAAAGCATTGGAGATGTCGAATCAGACATGCATTCTGCCCATTGGAATTCTTGAAAAACATGGTCCTCATGTTCCTATCGGGTCTGATCTGATACAGGTGCGCGAATGGGCGGCACGGGCAACCAAAAAAGAATACTCCGTGGTGTTCCCGGACTATTTTTACGGACAGATTAATGAAGCCAGGCATCAGTACGGTAGTTTTGCGCTGCCTGAGCGAATCGTGTGGGATTTACTGGAAGCAACCTGTGATGAAATTGCACGAAACGGGTTCAATAAAATTGTTATTATCAATGGTCATGGCGGGAATCCGCAATTGATCCGGTATTTTATTCAAACGAGGCTCGAAAAGAGAAGAAATTATGCGGTATATTTTTTTGAGCCCGGTACGGATTCAGCCTATCAGAGAAAAATGAACGAGCTACATAAGTCGGATCCTGCCGGCGACCAGCATGCCGGAGAGAGAGAAACGTCTTCGCTGCTGTATCTGCGACCAGACCTGGTCAGGATGGACAGTGCCGGGAATGAATCAGGAGCTAACCAGAAAAGACTGGACATACCCAACGTGTATACGGCGATCTGGTGGTATGCCGATTATCCGAATCACTATGCCGGAGAGGGCGCAAAAGCTACCCGCGAACTCGGCCAATTGGTTACCGAACATTATATCGAATCTCTGGTAAAAGCGCTGAAAGCCATCAAGGCCGATAAGAAAACCCTTGAACTGCAAAATGAATTTTTTAATCGGGTGAAGGGCCAGCCTTAAGAATTCTGAAATAAGATGGTTAATTGTAAGAATGCCTGAACCGCTGTTGCAATAAGAACAGCGGTTCAAAGCATTTTTTATAGAGCCTTATTGAATTTTTCTACCACAACAAAATTGCCATCACTGTCAGCTTTTACAGTCCTCCAGGTTTTAGCGTCCTCCAGTTTGATGTAATAGAAGATTTCATACGGATTGGATAACTCGGTTACACAATAGATCTTTTTTCCCGGAAATTTTTCTTTGAGGGAGGCGATCAGATAATAAGGAAGTTTTTCTTCAGAGTAATAACGGATAGCACTGAGAAAACTGCCATCCTTACTATAATGAATAGTGGATTTTACACCTGCTTCTTCGAAATTGACTGCGTAGGCTTCCGGATATTCCAGCCAGCTCACTCTCACTGCATGTGGATATGATTCGTTAAACGATTGTATCAATTTTTCACTGATGGTGGACACCGCAGCCCTGGAACTCAATCCCACGATGAGGAAATAAATAATACACAGATACTTTTTCATGGTTACTTATTTTGATTAACATTTATTTGACCACATAAAAGTATATATGATTTGGACTATGTAAGTGACCGGTTTGTTTAAATGTGATAGTCCGGTTGGAATTGCCCTGCAGTTTAATTTCCGATGGTAAAACCGTTGATGCCGATGGTTGCATCAGAATCACCCGTCAGCAGGAAAATTGCGCCGAAGGGGGGGATTAAAATTTTTCTTTGATTGTTTTGATCAGTTTCCCAACGGCAATTTCCGCTTCTTTTTCATTCATCCAGCCAAATCCCATACGGGTCGAATTCAGTGAGACGGAACCGGAATTATGAATGAGGCCGTTGGAAAGAATCAAGCCCTGTGGGCGGAGTTTTTCCGTGAGCGCTGGCAGTGAAATGGATTTATTGAATTTTGCCCAGATGGCGAGACCACCATCCGGAATTCTGAATTCAATGAATGGGGATAGTTGCTGTTTTATCAGATTGCAGACAAAATCACGGCGCCGGTGATACTCGTTCAGCGCCTTTTTCATATGTCTCCGGATCTCTCCATCTGAAAACATTTCTGCCAGCGCCAGCTCCATGATCGGATCCCCCTGCGTGTCCATGAGCTGTCTGATCCTGGCCAGTTCCAATAGTAAATTCGGAGGTGCGATCACATAACCGGTCCTGATGGCCGGGGCAATGGTTTTGCTGAGCGTTCCTATATAAATAATCATTCCTTTTTGATCGGCGCTGATCAGTGGCAGAATAGGACTGCTTAAATAATGAAAGTCGTAATCATAATCGTCTTCTATGATTATGAATCCGTATTTTTCCGAAAGTTCCAGTAGTCTGATTCTCCTGGAAGCTATGAGTGTGACGGTAGTAGGGTAGTGATGATGCGACGTGATATATACCGCCCTGATCTTTTTCTTTCTGCAGATTTTTTCAATTGCGTCTACATCAATACCCATGTCATCTACCCTGACACGTATCAAACGCATTCCTGCATTTTGAAAACAATGGTCGGCGTAGTAATAACTCGGATCGCCAACGATGATATTTTGTCCTTCCGAAAAGAGAACACAGGTAATCAAATACAGACCGAACTGGCTGCCCCGGGTGATCATAATATTTTCAAAACTTGTTTGCAGTCCACGGCTGTTGTTCAGATATTCGGAGAGGACCTCCCTGAATTTTTGGACGCCCGCCGTTTCTACATAGGAGAGGTATTTCAGATTCACCGTTCTGGATAAAATACTCTTGTATGATCTGGCTAATTCTTTTACAGGCATCAGACGAACATCCGGGCCGTCGTGGAAGCCAGTAATATTCCGGTTTGGTAATACAGGCGTCCTGATATTATGATTCACTTTCACGGAATAACCAGTGGTCGCAGGAAATATATTGGGTTTTTCAGTTTTCATGTAGAAGCGCCTTGGATTTATTTCAGGCAGCGTTTTACTGGTGAAAGTTCCCCTGGAGGGGCGCATTTCTATCCAACCCTGGGAGTCCAGCTCTTCATAAGTGCGAACCATGGTTTTGCGGTGTACCTCCAGCAATTCTGACATCTGACGTGTACCAGGCAGCTTGATGCCGGGACCGATCCGGCCTTTCTTGATTTCCCGTATGATAGAATTAGCTATTTGCAGAAACACGGGAACATCGCATTCCTTGTCTATTTCGATGATGGTACGCCATGGAAGCATGCGGACTACTTGTTTTAAGTAAAATGGGTAACAAGATAGTCCAAATATTATTTATTCACTTTTAACCTGTAACGAGCCCTGTCTTGGTAAATTAATTCAAACCCCGTACCTTTGCCTCCCTTATGCTGGCATTTTCAGAAATTATCCACTATTAAAGTACTGATTTTCAATAAAGTAAGTTGCAAAAAGGAATAATTATTCCTGCTGTAAACTGCTTTGTAAATGCATTTGTGGTAACTGTCTTTTAAAACCTGATATTAAATAATATGGCTATTAAAAAAGAAAATCGTCCCAAAGCCACTTTCTCAAAAATCACCATCGGACTTGCTTCTCCCGATTCCATACTGGAAAGATCCTATGGAGAGGTTTTAAAGCCTGAAACTATAAACTACAGAACCTACAAACCCGAAAGGGATGTTTTATTCTGCGAACGCATATTCGGACCCGTGAAGGACTACGAATGTGCCTGCGGAAAATACAAAAGGATCCGTTATAAAGGGATCGTGTGCGACCGTTGCGGTGTCGAAGTAACCGAAAAGAAAGTTCGTCGTGAACGTATGGGTCATATCAAACTGGTAGTACCCGTGGTTCATATCTGGTATTTCAAAAGTCTTCCGAACAAAACCGGTTATTTACTGGGTATGAGTTCGAAGAAACTGGAGAGCATTGTGTATTATGAAAGGTATGTTGTGATCCAGTCTGGAATCCGTGCGGACAAAAATCAGAATCAGGGTGATCTTCTGACCGAAGAGGAATATCTTGAAATTCTTGAAACCCTTCCAAAGGATAATCAATATTTACCCGATGACGATCCGCAAAAGTTCATCGCAAAGATGGGCGCGGAAGCCGTGCATGATCTGCTCCAGCGCATCGATCTGGATCAGTTAAGTTTTGACCTGCGTGCAGCCGCCGCTAATGAAACTTCGCAGCAGCGTAAAGCAGATGCACTGAAGCGCCTGAGTGTGGTAGAGAGTTTCCGTGATGCCAATACAAGAATTACAAACCGTCCGGAATGGATGGTTATGCAATATATCCCTGTTATTCCGCCTGAACTGCGTCCGCTGGTACCGCTGGATGGCGGCCGGTTTGCTTCTTCAGATCTGAACGATCTTTACCGCCGTGTGATTATCCGGAACAATCGTCTGAAACGATTGCTGGAAATAAAGGCACCGGAAGTGATCCTGCGCAATGAAAAGAGAATGCTGCAGGAAGCCATCGATTCTCTCTTTGATAACAGCCGTAAATCCAACGCCGTGAAAGCGGAAGGCGGAAGAGCGCTGAAATCCTTAAGTGATGTGCTGAAAGGGAAACAGGGACGTTTCCGTCAGAACTTATTGGGTAAACGTGTCGACTATTCTGGTCGTTCCGTGATCGTGGTGGGACCTGAATTGAAATTGCACGAATGTGGATTACCCAAGGATATGGCTGCTGAACTTTTCAAGCCGTTTATTATTCGTAAACTGATTGAGAGAGGTATCGTAAAAACGGTGAAATCTGCCAGAAAACTGGTTGACCGCAAAGAGGCTATCGTATGGGATATCCTGGAAAATATTCTGAAAGGACATCCTGTGATGCTGAATCGCGCTCCAACCCTTCACCGTCTTTCCATTCAGGCATTTCAGCCAAAACTCATAGAGGGAAAGGCTATCCAGTTACATCCGCTGGTATGTACATCCTTCAACGCGGATTTTGACGGTGACCAGATGGCGGTGCATGTTCCCTTGAGCAGTGCGGCTGTACTGGAAGCCCAGCTACTGATGCTTTCCAGCCATAACATCCTGAACCCGCAAAATGGTACGCCCATCACACTGCCTTCACAGGACATGGTTCTGGGATTGTATTATATAACAAAAGGAAAGAAATCCACCCCGACAGAAAAAGTTAAGGGCGAAGGAAAATCTTTTTACAGTCCGGAAGAAGTGATTATCGCCTACAATGAGGGCCAGCTTGATTTGCATGCTTATATCAAGGTGAAAGTGAATGTCAGAAATGAAAATGACGGACTGGAAAAAAAGCTGTTGGAAACAACCGTTGGTCGTGTACTCTTCAATCAGCATACGCCGGCAGAAGTAGGATTTGTAAACCAGTTGCTCACAAAGAAATCCCTCCGCGAGATCATTGGTAATATTATCAAGTGGACCAATGTTCCGAAAACAGCCAAGTTCCTCGATGATATCAAAACCCTTGGTTTCCGTATGGCCTTCCGCGGTGGATTGTCATTTAGTATTAATGACCTGATCATTCCGGATACCAAAGAAGAATTATTGGTGAATGCAAAAGTGGAAGTAGATGAAGTGTGGGACAATTATAATACGGGTCTGATTACAAATAACGAAAGATATAACCAGATTGTAGATATCTGGTCGAGAGTTGATACACGTATTACGGAAACTTTGATTCGTGAACTGGCTTCTGACAAGCAGGGTTTTAATTCTGTTTATATGATGCTCGACTCAGGTGCCCGCGGATCCAAGCAGCAGATCAAACAGCTGGCGGGTATAAGAGGACTGATGGCAAAACCAAGAAAATCCGGATCTACGGGAAGTGAAATCATTGAGAACCCGATTCTTTCCAATTTTAAAGGCGGCCTGAATGTATTGGATTACTTTATCTCCACGCATGGTGCACGAAAAGGACTTGCGGATACGGCATTGAAAACAGCCGATGCCGGTTACCTGACCCGTCGTCTCGTGGATGTTGCCCAGGATGTCGTAATAAAAGAAGAAGATTGCGGAACATTAAGAGGTATAGCAACCACTGCCCTGAAGGATAATGAAGATATCGTTGAACCATTGTACGATCGTATTCTGGGCCGCGTTTCCCTGCATGATATTTATGATCCGATCACCGACCAGCTGATTGCTGAAGGTGGCGTTGAAATCACTGAGGAAGTTGCCAAGAGAATTGAAGAAACAGGCATTGAAACTGTTGAGATACGTTCTGTTCTTACCTGCGAAAGCAAGAGGGGTGTGTGTGTGAAATGTTATGGTAAGAATCTCGCGACCGGATATACAGCGCAGAAAGGGGATGCTGTTGGTATTATTGCTGCACAGTCAATAGGTGAACCGGGTACACAGCTTACCCTGCGTACCTTCCATGTGGGTGGAGTTGCAGGTTCTGCCTCAGTAGAGTCTTCTCTGATGGCTAAGTTCGATGGTACTATACAGTTCGACGGTCTCAGAACGGTGATGGCCGAAAGCAATGATGGATCGAAAGTCCCAGTCGTAATCGGACGTACCGGTGAAGTAAGAATCATGGACGTGAAAAACGATCGCCTGCTGATTACAAATAACGTTCCTTACGGCGCCACATTAACTGTAAAAGACGGACAGAAAGTTGTAAAGGGTGAAGTGATTTGTACATGGGATCCATTCAATAATGTGGTGATCAGTGAAATTACGGGCAAGCTGAAATTTGAAAACGTTATTGAAGGAATTACTTTCCGCGAAGAGGCGGATGAACAAACGGGTCATCGTGAAAAAGTAGTTATCGATACAAAAGACAAAACGAAAATTCCTGGTATCGTGGTAGAAGGCGGTAAGGAAATTAAAAACTATAACCTGCCGGTCGGAAGCCATATCATTATGGAGGAAGGCGAAGAAGTTCGCGGCGGACAGGTGATTGTAAAAATTCCGCGTGTGCTGGGAAAACTCCGCGATATTACGGGCGGTCTTCCACGTGTAACGGAATTGTTTGAAGCAAGAAATCCGGGTAATCCAGCCGTCGTTTCTGAAATCGATGGTGTTGTAACTTTCGGAAATATTAAAAGAGGTAACCGTGAAATCATCGTGGAAGCAAGAGATGGTATTGTGAAGAAGTATCTTGTTCCTCTCACTCGTCAGATCCTGGCTCAGGATGGTGACTTTATTAAAGCGGGTGCGCAATTATCAGATGGGCAGACTGCACCGGCAGATATTCTTTCCATTAAGGGTCCGTTTGCTGTTCAGGAATACGTGGTGAATGAAATTCAGGAAGTATACCGTTTGCAGGGCGTGAAGATCAATGATAAACACATTGAAGTGATCGTACGGCAGATGATGCGTAAACTGAATATCGTTGATCCGGGAGATACGCGTTTCCTCGAAGATGAAACAGTTGATAAGATTGAATTTCTCGATGAGAATGACTGGATCTTCGATAAGAAAGTAATTACGGATGCGGGAGATTCAACCAAACTGAAACCCGGCCAGATTGTTAGTTTGCGTGAAGTAAGGGAAGAAAATTCCATTTTGCGCCGTAACGACAAAAAACTGGCAGAATTCAGAGACGCACATTCGGCTACATCAGCGCCCATGCTACTGGGAATTACCAAGGCATCACTGGGAACGCAGAGCTGGATTTCAGCTGCGTCATTCCAGGAAACAACGAAAGTGCTTTCTTCAGCCGCTATTCAGGGCAAAACAGATAATATGATGGGATTGAAAGAGAACGTTATTACCGGACATCCGATTCCTGCAGGTACAGGATTGAGGGAATTCGAAAATATGATCGTGGGAAGTAAGGAGGAATATGAATTACTCCAAAACACAAGGGAAGCCCTGCAGTTCGATGAAGAAGAATAGGGTAAACTTTAAGAATTAATAAGCAGTAGGAAGCAGAAATGCTTCCTACTTTTATATCTGGTATACTGAACATTCAATTTAGATTTATTCGTATGAGAAATATAGCAATGGTTCCGGGTTTACTGGCCTTACTGCTGACGGGCGTTTTATTTTATATTGTTTATCACAAGCCACAACCAGCACCTGCTGTCATTTCTGCCGAGCATTCCAATCAGACCGCCGGAAATAATCTGCGGATGGCATACTTCAATCTGGATTCACTGGAGGCGCATTATCAGTATTTTAAAGATGTGCTGGACCAGGTAAAGGGCAAGGAAAATGAAATGAATGCTGAACTCAGCAGTATGGAAAAAAGTTATCAGAAAAAAATATCGGAGTGGCAGAAGAAAGCGCCTACCATGTCGCAGACTGAGAGCCAGGAAGCCCAGCAGGAATATGCACAGATGCAACAGAATTACCAGATCCGCAAACAGACCCTGCAGGAATCGCTGATGAAACACAACGAGGATTTAAAAACTGATATCAGGAGAAAAATTGAAGACTATCTGAAGGAATACAATAAAACAAAGGGTTATAATTATATTATTTCTTACGATGCCAATTCCTTTATTTATCTAAGGGATACGGCCAATAATATTACGGATGATCTCGTTGGCGGTTTGAATGCAGCCTATAAGAAAAAGTAGACTGGCCCCCTACGTCACCTGTTTTCCATTCGATTTACTATCTTCCGGGTCAAATTATCTTATGCCCGCAGAAAGTCCTCATTTTAAGCCAGCACTCGGATTGATCGATGCAACCATGATTGTTGCCGGCTCAATGATCGGTTCTGGAATTTTCCTGGTAAGTGCGGATATCGTCAGAAACGTAGGAGGCGCCGGATGGCTGATTCTTGTTTGGCTGATCACCGGGTTCATGACACTGACCGCCGCGGTAAGTTACGGAGAACTCAGTGGTATGTTTCCAAAAGCAGGCGGCCAGTATGTTTATCTCAAGGAAGCTTATAATCCACTCATCAGCTTTTTATATGGATGGAGTTTATTTGCGGTGATTCAAACCGGAACAATTGCCGCGGTCGGCGTTGCGTTTTCGAAATATGCGGCATACCTGATTCCGGCACTTAGTGAAGACAATCATATTCTGCGTTTTCGAACAGGCATAAACAGCTGCGGAGATCCGACTTATTTCAATATCAGTGCCGCACAGATCGTTTCCATACTGCTCATCGGTCTTCTAACGTACACCAATACACGCGGAGTAAAAGGAGGCAAATGGATTCAGAATATTTTTACTTCTACCAAGCTCCTGGCTTTATTCGGTCTCATCCTTGCCGGATTTATTGCTTTTCATCCGGAGGTTTGGCATGCCAACTGGTCCGCTGCCTGGGTTGCCACCAAAACGAGTCTTAAAGACGTTTGCAACCCTTCCCTGGGTTTCAATATTAATTCCATCAGCGGTGCCGCTTTATTCGGAGGCATTGCCGCAGCGATGGTCGGATCTGTTTTCAGCAGCGATGCCTGGAATAATGTAACGTTCATAGCAGGAGAAATAAAAAATCCGCAAAAGAATATCGGCCTTTCGCTTTTTCTGGGCACCCTGATTGTAACCGTTATTTATGTTTGCGCTAACCTGATGTATGTGGCTGTTCTGCCACTCAACGAAATCGCTCATGCGGAGAAAGACCGGATTGCAGTGGCTGCTTCGCAGGTCATATTTGGGAAATCCGGAACTTATATCATTGCATTACTGATCATGGTTTCCACATTTGGTTGCAACAATGGGTTGATCCTTTCCGGAGCACGGGTTTATTATACCATGGCAAAGGACAAACTATTTTTCAGACAGGCCGGGAAGTTGAACAGAAATTCCGTACCACAATGGGCGCTCTGGGCTCAGTTCGTCGTGGCTTCCGTATTATGCCTGAGTGGAAAATACGGCGATCTGCTCGATATGATTTCGTTTGTGGTTGTGATTTTTTATGTCCTCACAATTCTTGGTATTTTTATTCTGAGAAAGAAGAAGCCGGATTTGCCCAGACCCTATAAAGCGTTTGGATACCCTTTATTACCCATTCTCTATATCCTGATGGGAGCCAGTTTCTGTATTCTGCTCATTATTTATAAACCTGAATTCACCTGGCCCGGCCTTATTATTGCGCTGCTGGGAATTCCCTTATACTATATCGCTCATTCCGGTAACCGGAAAAATCACGCAGCTTAACATGATATCTGCAACAGACTATAAAGAACTATTTAAATCCTTTTCTTCGGTCAAAATCGGCGTGATCGGAGATATGATGCTCGACACGTATTGGTGGGGAGACGTAGAAAGGATCTCGCCGGAAGCACCGGTGCCGGTGGTAACGGTGGAGCGGAAAGAATATCGGATCGGGGGAGCCGGGAACGTGGCATTAAACCTGGCTTCCCTGGGAACGCCTGTTTCTGTTTTCTCTGTTTTGGGTAAAGATGATGATGGCCTTATACTGACGGGTTTACTGGACGAAAAAAAAATTGATACGGGATATTTATTGACAGCAAACAGCCGGATCACTACCAATAAAATGCGTGTGATCAGCCGCAACCAGCAGATGATGCGGCTGGATTCTGAAACCCTGTTGCCACTGACAGCTGATCAGGAACAAAAACTGATTGATTCTGTACGCCGGTTTATTCAGGAGCAATCTCCGGCTGCGATCATTTTTGAAGATTATAACAAGGGGATACTGACAGAAAAAGTCATTCGCGACGTCATTGCCATTTGCAAACAATATTCAATCATTACGGCGGCAGATCCCAAGAGAAAACATTTTTTTGAATACAGAGGAGTGGATATTTTTAAGCCGAATTTAAAAGAAGCCAGGGAAGCATTGAATTTATTAATAGAAGAAGTGAATGACAATACACTTATTCAAATTCACCATAGTCTTAAGGCCCGACTGAATCACCGGATTTCTTTTATCACTTTGTCTGAAAAAGGCGTGTTTTATGAAGATGGCCAGGAAGCCCATATTGTACCTTCACATATTAGAAACGTGGCAGATGTATCGGGCGCCGGTGATACGGTAATCGCAGTTGCAACCCTGATTTATGCATTGACGAAGAACACGGCTATGATGGCTGAAATTGCAAACCTGGCGGGCGGCCTGGTTTGCGAGGCCGTTGGAACAGTAGCTATTGATAAATCGCGGCTTTTGAAAGAATGTCAGAGTTTGCTAACCGATAAATAGCGGTTTGTTTTCGAAACAGGAGTATGTCGTTATGAAAAAGTATGCTGTAATTGTTGCCGCCGGATCGGGCACACGTATGGGCAGTGTTTTGCCTAAGCAGTTTCTGTTAATTCATAATAAACCGATCCTGTGGTATACCCTTCATACATTTCTGAAATCTTATAAGGATATACACATTATAGTTGTTTTACCTGCAGAATATTACGACACAGGACTGGCGGTTTGCGATGAAATGAATGCGGCCTATCCTATCCGGGCAGTTGTGGGAGGAGATACGCGTTTTCACTCGGTGCAAAAAGGTCTTTCACTGATAGATGAAGATTCGATTGTTTTTATTCACGATGCTGTGCGCTGTCTGCTCAGTCCGTCCCTGATCCACCAATGCTTTGAGGAGACTCAGAAATTTGGTTCTGCAATTCCCTGTGTCGATGCCAGGGACAGTGTCAGGCTCATACATGCAACAGGACACAAATCCATTAAGAGGTCGGAAATAAAACTTGTACAAACACCCCAAACATTTCAGAGTGCGATTTTACTTCGTGCTTACGAAACAAACTATCATGAAGATTTTACAGATGACGCTTCCGTTGTCGAAGCCGCTGGTTATGAAATCCATTTGGTGGACGGCGAACCGAACAATATTAAAATAACAACACCGCTTGACCTTGCCATCGCAGATGAACTACTGGATCCTCCACAACTTTCTGTTTAAACTATCTTTGGCTAACAATGTATAGTGAGCTTCGAGAAATTTTTTCCAGTCGCCATATACCGGCCTGTTTGTAAAACTGTTTCTCGATTCAGAACAATCCAGTATAAACCGGGTTTTATGAACCTGAAGATCCGTCAGTATGGAATAGAAAATCTTATTGTCTGCGTCCCAGCCTGCACTCCAATTCCAGAAATAATGATAAATCCAGCGGGAGGGAGAAAGAATACCAAAATAATTATAGAGGTAAATATAGTTCGAGTCGTCAAATACAAACAACTGATCATCGGATAAGGATTGTGTTTTAAGATAATCCATTCCGGGAGTTTCGGGAAGCTGATCATTTCTGTTGTCTGAAAACCGAAAACCTGACGCATATCGCAAGGTTCCCAGAAGCAAAGTTGTGGCCAACATCACACTAAAAACAAGCTGAGCTCTTTTATCCTGAAGAAAAGTAGCCTGCGTTTCGGTAAATACAATATAAACAAGGATTGGGATGGTGGCGGCCAGAGGCAGAAGATAATATACAAAACTGTTGCCGGGTCTCATTCTGCCAGACAATAGTTCAGCGGAAAAAGACAGAAACAGGGTCAGGATGCCCATGCGCAATAAAACCGGTTTTCTGTTCTTCAGAAACAAACTGGCAATGCCTAATATCAGTGCGGTATAAAAAGGCATTTCAAATTCCACTTCGTGCAGAGCGTGTTTACAGTTTCTGATTTTTTCAATAATTCCCGAATGGTTCCCGGGCGCATGCATGTTGAATAAAAAAGCGTCCTCCCACAGATAAGATAATGACTGATGAGAAACAAAATATAACACCAGTGGAATGGTTATCGTAAGGAATCCGGCGGTCATACCCAATACTTTTTGTCTCAGCCTGACCGGAACGGATTCTTCGGATGAATAATATGAATAAAATAAGAACGGTATCAGCGTAATAATTGAATCCTGCTGCATCCAAAAAGAAAGACCGGTTAATAGCCCCATCAAATAAAATTTGTATTTGGCATTGCCCTGCATGACACAAAAAAACATGAGCAGGAAAACAGCCGTGTACTCTCTCGTCATGCCGTTTCCAAAGGAAACCAGACTGTACCGGATGAGCAGATTATAAATAAACGGCAATAACCATGGCCAGGGTAGTTTGCTTTTTCTGCAAAGCCAGTAAAACAGCAGTGTGGAAAAGAGAACAAGAAATGTATCCAGGAGCCAGGGAACCCAGGCATTGAAATACCAGGTAAAGGCATTCAAAAAATAAATAAGCGGAGGTTTGTGATCAAAAATATCCCGGTAGGGGACACCTCCTTTATAAATAACCAGTCCGGCATACTTAAAAATCTCTTTATCATCAGAAAACAATTCCGACATAGGTATATTGAGCAAATTCAGTGTAACGGAAATCAGGATTAATAATAAAAGAAAGTAACGTTCTTTTTTCATGCGGTCATTTGAAGAACCTGATTAAAAAAGGAAGTTTATTCATCACCAGGTGCTGGTATGATATTCTTTCGGGTCCGAATAAGCTGTCAAAAAAAGAAATGCCCGGAATATCGGAACCTTCAAAACGAAATATTTTATTTGTCCCGGCATGATCCCGGATGATGGCATCGGTGAGCAGATAAAATGCCCCCTGTAACTTTCCTTCTTTCGTGCTGCCGCCGAGCAATGAATATATATAATGTTCATCCTTCAGGATCATATAATATGCCAGAGTTTCACCGGACAAAGATTTTGCCAGATATGTTTCCGCCAGATTGTTTTCAAAAGCAACTACGGAGCAGTTCGTTAATTTTTCATAAACAGATCCGGTGATTCCTTTGTGTCTGTTTGCGTAGTCACGCTGATATAAGCGGATGATCAATGCCGGGGCTTCTCCCCGGATAATCTGTACCTGCCCATCGATGGCTTTTTTCATCATGCGGTTTGCCAGTCTTTTATATTGCTGACTGATGCGCTCATAGTCGTTCATCAAAGACAGGATGTAATTCCGGCGGGCACGCTGGTGTAATTTCCGGATATCTGTAGAAACGAAATTATTTTCATTCAGGTCAATATCCCAGTACCTGAACATGGCCGGTATAGCATGTAAGAAAGAAGATATTTCCAATGAATGCCTGCTGTTTCCGAATACACCCAGCGATTTTGTAAAATATGGCTGATATAAATACTTAAAGCCAAATTTTTTGTTCCATGTGAGTGGCATTACATATTGATAATCTCCTGCCACCAGGGCTGACCAGTTTTCGGCCATAGCGTCCAGATAGAACGATCTTGCATAAATAAGCCCATTGGGCGCACTGCGGACACAGTTGTCCCACTTGAGAATATCAATCTCATTTCTTTCCAGATACCTGATATCGGAGACCGGTTCAGTCATGTTCCGCCAATTTCCGAATGATTTTTTTATAATTGATATTTTGGATATCGATGCTGAAAGTAATTTTTCGTCCAAATGAAATATTTCTCAGGGCATCGTTGAAATCGTTGCTGTAAACCAGCGGAGCATATATATTCAATAAATTTTTGAATAAACTTAACTGTATGCCACCCGTATACAGGAACCGGCTGGTAAGTGGATTATTTTGCCAGGCTTCCGCGTAAGTCCCTATATCGAAAAATATCCTGAGCGGCACAGGAAAGGGAAACAGACCTGCAGGAAGGCTTGTATTAAAATTCAGTGAACTCACCCAATTTGCGGACTTACCCTGCACGTAGTCAAAATCATCGACCCGTAATTTTAATCCCCCGTCCCGGTTCATGATTTGCTGGGCGGCTAATCCGCCGTTCGATATGGAACTGTTTTCCAACGCATAACTGGCGGAACGGCCTATGAAATAATCTTCATATAAATAATCTTCATTCCCGTCTACACCCAGTAATTTGGGTTCGTAGCGGGAAACGAATGCATTATTATTTTCATTCCATACGCCGAATTTAGCTGCAAATAAACGAACCTGTAAACCTCCTCCATCGGGATAATTCAAAAAATAATCTGCGTGCAGATTGATGCGGTAAAACAATTCACTTTGCTGAATCTCCACGCGGAAACCATAAGGATATAGCACACGATGATCCTGCAGATTAAAGCTCAATTGGTTTACATAACGGAAATCAGCGCTTACCGAATTCGGATGTATAAGAGAATCTTTAGAGGAGACAGAAAACTGTCCGAATGATTTTTCAGTAATCAGGAAGGTTTTAAAATCCATCCACTTGCTGATAGTTGTTCTTGGACTCGACGGTTTAAAATCCAGTCTGATATATGGCACCCATTTTACAAAATTTTCAAATATGGTTTTCCCTGTACTATCGGTGGCTTTATTGGTATCGAACCGCCCACCGTTTAAGCCAATGCTGATCTTGCTGAAGCGTGTGTCCGGATGCCAGGAATAACTAATTCTTCCGAGACCCTCCAGCGTTTTTGAACCAAAAGCATATAAAGGGGTGAAAAGAAACTCTATCCCTTTTTCCGGAAGATTGATATTATGTATCACCGCGCCCAGCATAAAGCCATCATAACGATTGTATCCCGGTACGGGGGCCAATCCAATATAATTATATCGTTCACTATTTTTAACTGAAAAAATAAATGCAGGCCTGGTCGCGCGTTTGAGAGAATCGGGGAAGAAAGATTGGTTGCTCTTTAACTTTTCGAACAGAGGCCGGAGATTTGTTTCACTGGCTGAATCCATGCTCTTTTTAAAATCGTCCGGATCGGGGTGTCTGAATGTCCATTGTGAAATGTAACGGCGCATTTGTTCGTCGAAACGTTTATAGCCAAGCGTTTCCTGCAGTTGTCTTATCCATAATCCGGCTTTGTCTGAGGGGATCAGCGAATCATTTTGACTACTAAACGAAGGAGTCGCGGTATTTACGGGCTGGGTGGTTTTTTCATATTCTGCTACACGCAACCAAAGATTATCTTTTGAACGAATCGAAGAACCCGAGCCGGCAGACGGGACATCAGTAATGAGGCGCTGTTCATAATAATGTATAAATCCCCTGGAAAACCACGGTTGATTTCTTTGATCTGTCAAGATCATTGTCTGAAACCACTGAGCCACTAAACCTTTTCTCAACGCTCCCCGCCAGTCATCCTTATTGGGATTCAATCCTACGCAAATCAACCCCGAAAAATCCTGATCCTGCATACGGGTTGCCTGAGCTATACCAACAGATTTGTATGGGAAGGGACCCAGCCATTCGCTTAACTGGTAAATTTCTTTTTTTGCGGCATCGATCACCTGAGCTGGTTCAATAGCATATTTCCCAAAATAATAATATCGGATACTGACGGTTGCGCCGGAGAAAGTGGAAACCTCTTCCGTCTTCACCGAATACAGGCTGCTGGCAATCCATGAAAAACTATTGGCATTCTCTATGTGGAAATGATACACATTACTATCGGCTGTTTCATTCACCCGAGCCTCGGTTCCTGCTGCTATCCGGTAGCCGGAAGCAGTTTGGATCTCCACTGAAAATTCAGCAGGTTCATGGTATGCGCCTCCCTGAACAAGAAATGGTATCGGGTGCCAGCCGTGTGAATCATATACCGCAGGTTCAGGATACCAGTTTCTGAATTCAAAATGATGTTTAGTATAACCATTACCATTATAATTAAACGGGATCTGCAAATGGAAAGAGGAAGAGATGGTTATACTGTCACCAGGCAAAAGTGGTTTGGGAAGCATTAATTTGATCACATCTATAAATTCCGGATGATCCTGAATGACTGCCCGAACGCCATTCACCCGGAAATCCAGATGATTGATATATCCTTTTTTTTCTTTTGATGAGAAATAAAACCTGGTATCTCCGTTTTCCAGTAACTGATCGCTATATACTGTTTTGTCATTTCGATAGGCATTGGGCCATACGTGAAACCAGATAAAATTCAGGGTATCGGGTGAATGGTTCACGTATTTCAGTTTCATCATCGCATCCACCGTATGGTCAGCCGGAAAGAATTTTGCATGCAGGTCATAACGTAGCGACTGTTTCCAGTCAGTCTGTGCGCTGGCGGAAAAAACAAAAAATATAACAGGGATTATGAGTGTTATTTTCAAATAAGCGCTGGTTTGGGAACTTACCGGCCTTTGCCTTTAATAATCGTCAGTAAAGTATGCATCATGATTTTAAAGTCGAGGCCCAGGGAAATATTTTCTATGTAAATAAGGTCATATTTCATTCTCTCTACCATTTCATCAACGTTTTCTGCGTATCCGAATTGTACCATTCCCCAGGAAGTGACTCCGGGTTTGACCTTCAGAAGATATTTGAAATAAGGGGTTTTCTGCAAAATGCGGTCAATATAGTATTGTCTTTCGGGCCGAGGACCGACCAGACTCATCTCTCCCCTTAAAACATTTACCAGTTGCGGGAGTTCGTCAATCCGCCATTTACGCATTGTTTTTCCCCAGCGGGTTATGCGGTCATCATTTTCAGAAGAAAGGCAGGGGCCGTCTTTTTCCGCATCCCTGAACATGGAACGAAACTTATGGATCAGGAATTTTTTACCCTTGAATCCGGTCCTTTCCTGAGAATAAAATACCGGACCGGGAGAACTTAATTTAACCCTGATAGCGGTATATACCAACAGCGGAGAAAGAAGTATTAATGACAGCACGGAAAACAGAACGTCAACCAGTCTTTTGAAGTGCATTTGCCATTCGGGCATGAGACCTGTATGGATGTCGATCAGCAGGGCGCCAAATAGATTACTGGTTTTTACGGAGCCGGATAATATGTCGAGTATATCAGGTATAATTTTGATCTCCACGTCTTTTTCACTCATACGCTGTACGAGTTTTTCAGCGGATGACTGATCATTTCTTCCCAGAGCGATAACCACCAGTTGAATATTCTGACGGTCAACGATTTCTTCCAGGCCATCGGCATTCCCCAGGCAGGGCAGGGCTATATTCATGTTGTCACTGGCTGAATTCGGTTGCACATAACCGGTATACTGATATCCGTTCGCCCGGAGCCCCGTGACCGTATCTTCAAAGGTTTTAACGCCAATGGTTCCGGATCCAACCAAAACGCAATTGAATACGATTTTCCCTTTGCGGATCTGCGTTTTTGCCAATGAAAGAAGCAGCCATCTGCCGGTCCATGTAATGCCGAAATGCGTGAACAGGAAAATGAAATATGCTTTATAATAGTATCGGTAATCGGTTTGCGGATCGTTGATCACGATGGCAAAAAACAAAACGGTGCATATGATCAGGCTCGATAATACGGTGCTGGAAAATTCATTCAGGCGGGATTTTTTATAAAGTGAATGATAGGTTCCCGTGAGTGCATAAAAAACAATCCATCCGGCCGGAATCAGGAGCAGTCCCAGCCAGAAACGATTATTGAGAAACAACTCCCCGTTTACAAAGACCGGTTCCTGTAAAAGAAGCCTCCGGGTAAAATACAAGATCATCCAGGACAGGATTGCTGATATATAGTCGCTCAGCACATACCAGACGATATGAATCTTTCTTCCCGCGTGCAGCATGTATCAGTTATTGATGGAATTGTATTTTATTTTCTGAAGGATCTGGTGGGCAATATCCATCGCTCTGTATCCATCCAGCTCCGACACCTGGGTAGGTTTATTTTGAAGAATGGATTCCGTGAATTTCTCCAGTTCCATCCGGATGGCATTCACATCGGGTACGTCGGGATTGCGTACGAGTATGGATTTTATCCCACTTCTTGTTTCAATCTCGAAGGAAAACCCGTCGGATTCCGCATCGGAGTGATTTAAACTGATGATTTCAGACTTTTTATTGAGAAAGTCTACACCGATGTAGGCATCTTTCTGAAAAATGCGCATTTTTCGCATTTTTTTCATGGAGATCCTGCTGGAAGTCAGGTTGGCAACACATCCATTATTAAATTCCATTCTGACATTGGCTATATCGGGTGTATCAGTCATTACGGCGACACCGCTTGAATAAATATTTTTTACCTCGCTGTTTACGATATGCAGAATGATATCAATGTCATGGATCATCAGGTCCAGTATTACGCTTACTTCGGTACCTCTCGGGTTGAATTCCGCCAGCCTGTGCACCTCTATGAACATGGGTTGGAGCGGAATTCCTTCCAAAGCAAGAAAAGCAGGGTTAAACCTTTCCACATGGCCCACCTGTAATTTTATATTTGATTCCTTCACCAGCTTCAGAATGGTTCTTGCTTCTTCCATGTCGTTGGCCAGCGGTTTCTCAACAAATACATGTTTTCCTTTCCGGATGGCCTGTTCGCAGAGGCTAAAATGGAAAGGTGTGGGGGCGATGATATCAACCGCATCACATATGTCAAGTAAAGCAGCAGGATCCGTAAATCTTTTGATCTGGTATTTTTCGATGACTGCGGCTGCAATCTCGTCATTCGGATCATAGAATCCGACAACTTCGACTTCCGGTATCAGTTTCCAGTTATTCAGATGAAATTTTCCGAGATGTCCGGTACCAAATACAGCAACTTTAAGCATCCTGTCTGTTTAAGGACCAAATATAAATAATGTGCAAGGATGTGGGGGGAATGATATGGGAAACGGGGGGAATCCTGATTGGGAGATTTACACCATGTATCGGTTATCGTGCGTCGCATATAGATAAAAGATACACGATAAACGAAATTCTATGCCTGACGCTGTTCAGTAAAATTCTTTTCAAAAAAGCGCTGACGAAGATATTTGTACACATTCGAAAATGTTACGGGAATGTTTTGACGGGGAAAAACTTTTGCTTTGATCAGCTTACGAATCGTAAAGGAAAAAACCAGCACAAAAAGAATCAGGAAGAGATCAAAACAAAGTACATATTTCCTAAGGAAATAGGTCCTCAGAGATATCGTATCCGCATTCTCTTTTCCTACTGTAAGGTCCAGCATTTTCTTAATGGAAGGAAGAAGGATCGGGATTTTCGACCAGTTTGAATAGCGGACATCTTCATACCGGTAATTCATATCATACCCGGGGGGAAGCTGGGATTTATAATAGCTCCAGTTGTCCTTTACCTCGCTAAAACTGGCAAGTTGCCTGGATGGAGTGACAAAATAGGCATCAAAAAGAGGATCCAGAACCACCCATCCATGATTTGTTTTTGCTTCCACAATATTATGTGCCGCAAAAGAGCCGTTTGATTTCATCTGGGCGATTCGTACATCGTATTTATAGCCCTGCAGAACCCTGGCGAGTACCATGGAATAACTTCCACAGGCACCGCTGGCCGTCATTAGATCGAAAGAAGTGGGATCAATCATGCCCGACTTGAGGCCCTGGAAATCCGAACCCTTAAAAACATCACCGCGGGTATCCATCAGATTATGGCAAACGTGCATAGCCTTCGCGACAACCGAATCCTGGGAATCAGTTGCAGTGATCTTGTTGCCAATATCCGTATGAATTGCATGAAAAAGTTCTTTTTCATAACTCGCCTCCATTTTAAAATAAATGAGAGAAGCAAGCAAAAACCCATTCAAAAAGGTGAGAAAATATAAATTCCCGAAAACACGTCTGATCATTACAAAATAGCTGTTAAATTCTAAAACGCAGATTTATGGAACAGTGTTTTATAGGCCTTGTCAACAGAGACTTTCGTAGGAATAGAGGATCAGAATTACCGGCCAGGGGGATGGGCCTGGCCTTATAAGGACGCAATGATTATACCACAATATAAGTAAAAACCTTTAGGCAGAGTTCCTTGCAGCGTTAATAATTCCAAATGAGCAACGGATGATCAGCTTTTCATAGATCTTTTTCATTCCCGATCCCGATTGTTCGCTCTCCCTGAATTTAACAATGGCATATTGCTGTATGGTGCTGAGAGGCAGTACTATTCTTTCTCTCATCTGGATGGATAACTGTTCGATTGGATAGTCCTGCATAAGCTCCTGCTTTCCATTCAGTTTAAATATATATTTTTTTGTAAGTTCAAATTCATTGAAAATCATCCTCCAGATTTTTCCATACTTTGGATGCCTGGCAAAAGTCTCTGTGAGCGGGAAAAAGCATTTTTTCATGGCCATTTCGCTGTTGTCCAGTAGTGTCTTGAAATAGGGAGAGTTTCTGTACAAGTTTTTTGCCTGTTTCCACTTACCTTTTTTCTCCATCTCCTGCAGAGCCGACCCCACGCCATAGTATCCGGTCACGTTTTGTTTCAGCTGGCTGAACGCTCCGACAAAAGGAATGGCCCGGAGATCCTTCAGCTCAAGCTTTCCTGCATTTTTCCTTTTGGTGGGCCTGCTGCCGATATTGGTTTCACCATAAAACTGAAGGGGGCTCACTTCAGTAAGGTATTCGGTAAAATGATCATGGTCTCTCAGGTTGGCGTATGCCTGGTAACTGATATCCGCCATTTCAGAGAGCAATACTTCCTCCTCCTCGGTCAGTGTCACTTTTCGCGCCGAAAACAAGTCGTTGGAAATTCCTGCGTGCAGCAGTTGCTCAATATTGAACTGGGCAGAATCTACCGTCCCGAAGTTTGAACTCACGGTCTGACCCTGAACCGTAAGCTGAATTTCTCTGTTGGCTATATTTTTCCCCAGAGAGGAGTAAAATCTATGGGTCTTACCCCCGCCGCGGGCCGGCGGTCCCCCGCGGCCATCAAAAAAGACGACGCGAATACCATGTTCTTTTGAAATCCTGGTCAATTCCTCCTTGGCTTTATAAATACTCCAGTTCGCCATCAGATATCCTCCGTCTTTTGTTCCGTCTGAGAAACCGACCATGATGGTTTGGGTCTCATTTCTTCTTTTCAGATGGGCTCTGTAATCAGGGTTTGTGTAGAGGGTGGTCATGATCGCTGCCGCATGATGCAGATCATCCACGGTTTCAAATAAAGGCACGATATCCAGGCTGAGATGATCTTTTTTCCATCCGCCCAGCAGGAACAAAGCATATACTTCAATTACGTTTCTGGCCCGGTTACACTGGCTGATGATATACCGGTTGCAGCCGGCTTCGCCATTTTTTTCCTGTATGGTCTTCACCGCCCGTACGCTGGCGAGCGTGTCCTCCGTCATATCGTCGGCGAAAGCAGCTTTGGAAACCGGTTTCAGGTGGGTAAGAATTTTTATTTTTTCTTTTTCACTCAAAGAATCGTAATCCTCCGGAAATATATCCTCTCTCTCGTTGATTATTTTTAATACTTTTTCGTGCACCGAGCTTTCCTGGCGCACATCAAGCGTGGCAAAATGCATCCCGAATATGTGCATCTTGCTGATGAAGTTCTCCAGCAGGTTCAGGAACAGTCCGTTGTTCTGATATATCAGAACCTCTCGGATTTTTAGCATGGATTTCAGCATTTCGCCAAAATGGAAGGGTTTCTCCGGATCAGGCATAAATAATTCCTGGTATAGTTTCTCTTCCCATTCCGCTATGATCAGGTCCACTTCTTTAAAAGTCAGCCTGCGTTTAAGACGCCGCACGTAATAATAGTAACACCGGTATGGTGGGTAAAAACAGAAATATTGTTGATATGTGTAACCGGATAATTCATCGCTATAGAGAAGCAAAGCTAATGAAATATATTAATGAAAATGAAACAAATCAGGATAATTTATACTATATCGAATGATTTTCTTTGATTGTTTTGATTTCCTGCTTATATATTGCTCGATTTGTTGAATGAATTTTAAATTCGCTTATGAGCAATCAAGCCACCGGATTACAGGAGTTCAAAAACCTTGTAGGCATAAAATTTCAGCTGTATAATAGTCTCTTTACATCCCTGCCGTTTCACAGGATAGAAAAAACGGGCATTTTTCTTTCGCTGCTCCTCACGTATTGTGAGGAAGGATATCATAAAAAACAAAGCCCGGTTCAAATCATCGGGGAATTTTTTGATAAACATTATCCGGATGGAACGGATCGCGAAAAATCGGATATACTTTTTCGTTTCGTTCAATATGTGGAAAGGCAGGTTGTGCTGTTCGATGCGCTGGAAGATTCCGCTTTTTCCAGTGTGAATGATAT
>Ga0206929_1048_pt1 | contig 32238 bp, 20 predicted proteins | sample Alteio_BWOrgHeat_19_FD_152929 | JGI IMG/M metagenome (GOLD analysis project Ga0206929, IMG submission 152929) | Enriched cells from forest soil in Barre Woods Harvard Forest LTER site, Petersham, Massachusetts, United States -... | ecosystem: Environmental > Terrestrial > Soil > Temperate forest >...
AATAATGTCATCTACACCAGCATCCGTATCAATAATGAAAGGCCGCCCTGCAAAAACCTGTCCGCAGAAGAATAATAGGAATAAAAACAAGACTGTAACACGCTTAAAAATTCTTATCATGAGCAAAACCGCGATTTATTAGTAATTAAAGGCTCGTAGTCTGCCATGAAAGCATTAAAAACAATAGTTCCATCATATCAAAAAATCATGTGTATAATTATTTTGCAAATCATTGAAAGAATGATAATATATGCCCCAAACGAGAGAGGATAAAATTTCATGCAAAGCCAGCATAAACTTAAAGATACCCAAAACCAATTACAAACTTTAAAGCTCGAATTTTTAAAAAAGTTCTTAGGCGATAATGGGATTGAAAATGTGGAATCCGCTAATTCTGTTGGTGAAGTATGGGCATTATTATTCAAGCACGATGCATTTTATCTTTATTATGATTTGGTTAGTGCAGGCATTTCTCCAACTAGTGATGAGTTAAATCAATTTTGCGGCGCAGAAAATGTTAATGCGTGGTATTGGTTGGCAGGTCCAAATGATGATCGCAATGCTATTTTTAAAGCATTACTCGATAAAGGCATCTACCCTAATGCCAATGCTTTATCGGTATGTCACTCCACTTATAATGTCAACGCATGGTATGGGTTAAGCTGTTCAGATGATCGCGCTGTGATTTTTAAAGCATTACTCGATAAAGGCATCTGCCCTGATGCCAATGCTTTATCGGTATGTCACTCCACTTATAATGTCAACGCATGGTATGAGTTAAGCACTTCAGATAATCGCAGTAAGATTTTTAAAGCATTACTCGATAAAGGCATTTGGCCTGATGCAAACACTTTATCGGTATTTCATTCCACTTATAATAGCAGCACATGGTATGGGTTAAGCTTTTCAGAGAGGCGCGGTGTTGTTTTTAAAGCATTACTCGATAAAGATATTTGGCCTGATGCACATGCTTTATTGGTATGTCATTCCACTTATAATGACAATACATGGTATGGGTTAAGCCGTTCAGATAGTCGCGGTGTAATTTTTAAAGCATTACTCGATAAAAATATTTGGCCTGATGCAAACGCTTTATCGGTATGTTATTCCACTTATAATCACAATACATGGTATGGGTTAAGCCATTCAGATAGTCGCTGTGTGATTTTTAAAGCATTACTCGATAAAGGCATTTGGCCTGATGCAAAGGCTTTATCGGTATGTCATTCCACTTATAATGACAATACATGGTATAACTTAAGCTGCTCAAATAGTCGCAGTAAAATTTTTGAGTATTTAGTTGATAAAGATATATTACCTACTCCTGATGTACTATCAAAAACTTATGGAAATAAAAATGAGAATATAACAAGCAAACTAACATCAACGCTTATAATTAATCGTTTAAATCATTTGAATGAGTTAGAAAAGAATTACAATTTAGATAAAAGCGATCAAATCACTATACTTTTATCACGCAATAACGCACGTGAGTTTTATGGATTTTTATATTTATTTTATTTAGATTTCGCAAAAACTAATTCACGCATTCCAATTGAGATATGGAACCTGATCGGAAAATATATATTACCGCCTTCTGTTAGTGATGTTAAAACATTAGCTTCTGAAGAAAATCAATCAGGTTTTGTAAAACATTATATGATAGATTCCTTAAGCCAGTATTCCTCCTCATATTTTGTATCACATGGCGAAAGAGCAGAAAGTTTAAAGACTGCTGCAAAAAGAACCTCAGATTCCAGTTCAGTTTTAATCAACCAATGTCTTATGGCGTACCGTGAGAATAAAACACCTTATAAAAATACCCCGAAAAAGTACCAACAACCTTATAGTAAAGTAGCGAAAGAAGAAATACTGGATACCCTTTCCCCCATTTTACGCGAAGGATTTTTTCTGAATGTCAAAAAATCACCGCTAAACTACGAGGAAAAGCCGGTCAGCGCCCTTTCCTGTAAGAAATAATACGAGCACTATTTGATGCAAATCCAACGCAGAACCAACAAAAGGTAATATTTTTCTTGCAAATAAAACAGATATTTGGATAATTGGCAGTTTTGAACGCTTTGCTTAAACACTAACCACCGGAGATTACCTTGATGGGAAAAAACAAGACAGAATTGCTGTCCACAGAAGTCAGTCATCTAGACATCAAAAAAGTTGATTTTGTCAGCTTAATAGATCAAATGCAGGGGACTGCGTTTCAAGCCAGGAACTTAGCTCGAGCAGCCAAAATATATGAGCAGATGTTAAAGGATGAAAATTGTGGCGTGATTTTATGTCTTGCCGGATCGCTAATCAGTGCAGGTTTAAAGCAAGTCGTGCTCGATATGATTGATAATAATATGGTCGATGCTATTGTTTCTACCGGCGCTAATATTGTCGATCAGGATTTCTTCGAAGGTCTTGGCTTCAAGCATTACCAAGGTTCCGTTCATCTTGATGATACCAAATTACGCGACATGGCCATTGACCGCATTTACGATACCCTGATTGATGAAGATCACTTGCGTATTTGCGATGACACCGTCTGCCAGATTGCAAATGAACTCGAACCACGCCCGTATTCTTCCCGCGAATTTCTCATCGAAATGGGTAAATACCTCGAAAAACACGGCAAAAACAAAGATTCCATTGTTCTGCGTGCTTACCAGAAAAATATTCCTATTTTCGTGCCAGCATTCAGCGATTGCAGCGCCGGATTTGGATTGGTCATGCATCAGGTTGCAAAACCAGATAAACACGTGAGCATTGATTCCGTTAAAGATTTTCGTGAATTGACTGAACTCAAAATTTCCGCCAAAGAAACTGGCTTATTAATGATAGGCGGCGGCGTGCCCAAGAATTTTGCCCAGGACGTGGTCGTGGCTGCAGAATTATTAGGCGCAGACGTTCCTATGCATAAATACGCTATTCAGATTACCGTTGCCGATGAAAGAGACGGCGCACTGTCTGGCTCAACCCTGCGCGAAGCTTGCTCCTGGGGCAAAGTCGATGTGGTTTACGAGCAAATGGTGTATTGCGAAGCAACTATTGCCATGCCGCTCATCGTTGGCTACGCCTATGGCAAAGACGCTGCGAAATCACGCCAGGGTAAATCCTACAGCAAATTATTTGCTGGAAAACAAGCCGAACTCGCTTAGAACTTCAACCCTTTGAGGAGTGAATTAGGTGTCATTCCCGCGCAGGCGGGAACCTATTCTTCTACGATGCTTATGTATATGAAGAAAAATAGGTTCCCGCCTGCGCGGGAATGACAACCTAATTCACTCCTCAATAACCCCAGCAGGTAAATATTATGTCTGAATGGTCAATTCAAAAAGCTCGGGAGTTGTATCACGTTGCGCAATGGAGCGATGGTTTCTTTGATGTAACTGAAAAAGGCACTTTGCGCGTGCAACCGGAAGGCGTCAATGATAATAACAGCATTGATTTAAATGAGTTAGCTAAAACCTTAAACGATTCTGGAATCAGTTTTCCTATTCTGTTGAGATTCACAGATATTTTGCGCAAGCGTATTCAAGTCTTAAATGAAGCATTTCGTAATGCTATTAAAAGTCATGATTACCAAGGTAAATACTTAAGCGCTTATCCTATTAAAGTGAATCAGCAACGTCATGTTGTCGAATCCATTTTACAAAATGGAAAAGCGCCCGTTGGCCTTGAAACTGGCAGCAAACCAGAATTATTAGCAGCTTTAGGCATGTCACCTGAACATATGCCAGTGATTATTTGCAATGGCTATAAAGACCGCGAATATATTCGTCTTGCTTTGATTGGCCAACGCCTTGGACACACCGTCTATATTATTCTGGAAAAATTTTCTGAGCTCACACTTGCTCTGGAAGAAGCAGACAAATTAAACATAGAACCATGCTTAGGTGTGCGTGTCAGACTAACGTCTGTCGGTTCCGGTAAATGGCAGGAATCAGGCGGTGAAAAATCTAAATTTGGTTTTTCCGCACCGCAATTACTGCAAGTCGTAGAAACGCTGCGGTCAAAAAACCGTTTGCATTTACTTCGCGTGCTGCATTTCTTCATGGGATCACAACTTGCTAATATCGCTGACATTCAGCGCGGCATGCATGAAGGTGTTCGTTATTATCAAACGTTACGGGAATTAGGCGCGCCTATTGATACTATAGACGTAGGCGGCGGTTTAGGTATTGATTATGAAGGAACACGTTCGCGTAGTTTTTGTTCCATGAATTACAGTATTCAGGAATATGCCAACAATGTTGTTTATACCATTTCTGATATGTGTAACGAACATAAACTACCGCATCCGCAAATTGTGACAGAATCTGGCCGCGCTATTACCGCGCATCACGCCATGATTATCACCAATATCATTGCGAGCGAACCCGCTTGTGAAGCACACGATTTAACCCCACCAGAAGAAGAGCATGCTTCTATCTTGCATGAATTTTGGGATAGCTATACGAACTTAACAGAAAAAACTGCATTAGAAAGTTATCATGATGCATGTCACTGGATGTCTGAAGTTCACACTATGTATATCCATGGATTAATGGGGTTGAAAGAGCGCGCATATGCAGAACAACTTTATTATGCGACATGCATGAAATTGCATGATGAAGTTCTTAAGCCTTCTATTCGCGCACATCGCGAAATTATTGATGAACTCAATGACAAACTCGCACATAAATTTGTGTGTAATTTTTCTTTGTTCCAATCGTTGCCGGATGCCTGGGCAATCAATCAGGTTTTTCCTATCATTCCATTATCGGGATTAGAGCAACAACCAACTCTGCGCGGTGTTTTGCATGATATTACGTGTGATTCAGACGGCCGCATCGATACTTACGTTAATAATTACGGCCTGGAAAGCACGCTGCCGCTAATGCCTTATCATCCCGACAAATCTTATTTAATGGGTATGTTTTTAGTGGGTGCGTATCAGGAAATTCTTGGCGATATGCATAATTTATTCGGCGACACTAATTCTATCCACGTCGAATTGCAACCAGATGGAAGTTATAAACTGAGTAATCCTATGGAAGGTGATACAGTTGAAGACTCTTTACGTTATGTTGATTTTGATGGTGATGACCTTTTAAAGTCATATCAAAAACAAATTGACTCAGCTAATCTGACACCTGCTGAATGCGAAGAATTTCTCGCTGATTTATCAATAGGGTTGAAGGGTTATACTTATTTTGAAGAGTAATAATATGAATACATTTGATCCGAACGCAGCAGCTTCAAACGATTCCGGCATCTTCGGACTTCCATTTTCTGTCGATGAAGCAAAACTTGTTCTAATACCAGTGCCATGGGAAGTGACGACTTCTTATGGCGGTGGTACTTCACAAGGCCCTCAAGCTATTTTTGATGCGAGCAAACAAGTAGATTTGTTCGATTATGATTTAGGAAAGTTTTATGAATCTGGCATTGCGATGACAGAGATATCGCAAGAAGTTCAGCAATGGAATGATACTGCGCGTGTTGAAGCAAAAAAAATAATAAATGGTGAGAGTGATGAATCTGCAGCGCAACAAGTTAATCAATATAGTCAAAAATTAAATGATTATGTTTATCAGGAAACCAAAAAATTTCTTTCGCAATCTAAAATGGTTGGGTTAATTGGCGGCGATCACTCTACTCCATTTGGCGCCATTCAGGCATTTTTAGAAGTTTATCCCGATATGGGTATTTTACATTTCGATGCACATGCAGACATGCGTGAAGCATTTGAAGGCTTCGAACATTCTCATGCTTCGATTATGTATAATGTCATGACAAAAACTTCTTTACCTAAATTAGTTCAAGTAGGCATCCGGGATTTTTGTGAAGAAGAATTTGATTTCATTCAGGCGAATAAAACCCGCGTTACCACGTTTTTTGATTCAGCTATTTCAGATGAAAAAATGAAAGGAAAGAATTGGTCAGATATTTGCGATGCCATCATTCAAAACCTTCCATATGAAGTTTATGTTTCTTTTGATATTGATGGACTGGATCCGCGTTTTTGTCCTAACACTGGGACACCGGTTCCCGGCGGCCTCGATTTTCAGGAAGCGATTTATTTGCTTAAAAAACTTGTGCAGTCGGGGCGGAGAATTGTTGGTTTTGATTTGAACGAAGTTTCTCCCGGGAATTCTGAGGGGGAATGGGATGCGAATGTCGGAGCAAGATTGCTTTATAAATTATGCGGTTATGCGCTGCAAGGGAATGTTGGGTAATTTTTTGATATAATTTTTCGAATTGTTTGGTGGATTACGGCGCCAGCTTAAGAAAGCCTTCCCCACAGGGGAAGGTGCCCAAAGGGCGGAAGGGGGATAAATATTTCAGTCTAAAATTTATCCCCCTTCCGCCTATCGGCACCTTCCCCTGTGGGGAAGGCTTCCTAAAGCTGGCACCGTAATCCACCAATTGTCGTAATTACATAACTAGAGAACCACTCATGGTCATCAACCAATTTAGTCTCCTCAAGATAAACCGTTTTCTCCCCTTATTCCTCACCCAATTCTTTGGCGCGTTCAATGATAATGTTTTTAAAAACGCGCTGGTTATTTTAATCACTTACCATCTTTCCGCGAATCTTAAAGTTAACGCAGAAATATTAATCACCATCGCCGCCGGCATTTTTATCCTGCCATTTTTTTTATTCTCCGCAACTGCCGGACAACTTGCCGATAAATACGAAAAATCTTTTTTAATCCGCTACATTAAATTTGCAGAAATCTTTTTGATGGTGTTAGCGGGTGCTGGATTTTATTTCCATAGTGTAACCGCATTACTAACCGTTTTATTTTTACTAGGCGCGCAAGCCACTTTTTTTGGCCCCTTGAAATATTCCATTCTGCCTGATCATTTAAAAAAAGATGAACTCATTGCCGGTAACGCTTTACTTGAATCTGGAACATTCCTCGCTATTTTATTAGGAACGATATTAGGCGGTGTACTTGCTTCTTTCAAAATTGGAATGGCTTTAGTTTCCGGTGTTACCCTTCTCATTGCCATTGCAGGATTTTATTCCAGCTTATCGATTCCAAAAGCTAAAGCAAATGCACCAGATCTTAAAATCAACCTGAATTTTATTAATGAATCCTGGAAAATTGTCAGGCATACGTTTGCCAACCGCGAACTTTTTCTTTGCATCATGGGTATTTCATGGTTTTGGCTAATTGGCGCGACTTATCTCTCACAATTTCCTACTTATGCTAAAGATGTCTTAAACGCACAAGCTTCAGTTGTCACACTTTTCCTCGCCTGTTTTACTGCCGGTATTGGTATTGGTTCAATGTCATGTAACCGTTTGTTGAAAGGCAGAATTCATGCAACCTATGTGCCGGTTGCTGCTTTAGGCATGACATTATTTGGTGTCGATTTAGTATTAGCGAGCCGTGAAGCGCAAGCTCATTCGGGTGAATTAATTTCTTTATTTCAATTTTTATCGCACCTTTATAACTGGCGAATTTTAATTGATTTGTTTTTGCTTGCAGCCTGCGGCGGCATTTATATTGTTCCTTTGTATGCCATATTGCAGCATGACAGTGATTCTTCACATCGATCACGAGCCATCGCCAGCAATAATATTTTCAATGCGTTATTCATGGTCATCGCATCTATCGCCATCAGTGCCATGTTATTTTTACATTTCACCGTCACTAGTGTTTTTCTTGTCGTAACCATAGCGAATTTTTTTGCAGCCATTTATATCTGCAATTTGCTGCCCGAAGCGTTAGTCAAATCGTGCTTGCACTGGTTATTTAAAACGTTATATAGAGTTGAAATACACGGCATAGAAAATTATCACAAAGCCGGTGAGCGTGTTTTGATTGTTTCTAACCACACTTCATTTTTAGATGCTGCTTTATTAGCTGCATTTTTACCGCATCGTTTGACTTTTGCAATTGATACCCACATTGCACAAAGATGGTGGGTCAAAACACTTATAAAATTAGTAAATACCTACCCAGTTGATCCAACCAATCCACTTGCGACAAAATCATTAATTGAATATTTACGCAAAGACCATCATGTCGTGATCTTTCCTGAAGGACGCATTACTGTTACCGGTGCGCTCATGAAAATTTACGAAGGGCCGGGTTTGATTGCAGACAAGGCACATGCAACTTTGCTTCCTGTGCGCATTGACGGCGCTCAATTCACGCCTTTTTCATATTTGCGCGGGAAAGTAAACATAAGATGGTTTCCAAAAATTACAATTACCATTTTGGAACCGACCTCAATGGATTTACCTCCATCAGTGACAGGTCGTGAACGGCGTGAATTAATCAGTGAAAAACTTTACGATCTCATGTCTGACACTATGTTTTTAAGCAGCAACATCACTGAAACATTATTTCAATCGCTGCTTAATGCTGCAAATATACATGGTAAAAATCATATTATTCTCGAAGACATAGAACGCACTCCTATGTCATACAAAAAATTGATTTTAAGTAGTTTGATTTTAGGACGTGCAATCGCTAAAAAAACGCGAAAAGGTGAATATGTCGGCGTGCTTCTTCCCAATTCAATTGGCAATGTTGTCACTTTTTTTGCGATGCAAGCTTATCATCGTGTGCCTACCATGCTTAATTTCAGCACGGGGATACAAAATATTCTTGCTGCCTGTGATACTGCTAAAATTAAAACGATCTACACTTCTAAACGATTTGTTGAGCTTGCAGATTTACGTCATGTCATTGAAAAGTTATCTGCACATGGCGTTAAAATTATTTATTTAGAAGATGTACGCAAAAAAATTGGAACATTCGCAAAATTATTTGGCAAACTCGTTTCATTTTTCCCGACTTCTTATTATCAATATTTAAATGGTATTAAGAAAGAAAATGTTTATGAAGCAGCAAGCTTACCAAGTGTTGTTTTATTTACATCAGGTTCTGAAGGTACACCAAAAGGTGTCGTGTTAAGTCATAAAAATCTTCAATCCAATCGCTTTCAGGTTTCTGCGCGTGTTGATTTTAATCCTTCTGATAGAGTGTTTAACGCCTTACCAATGTTTCATTCATTTGGATTAAACAGCGCAACAATATTACCGATTGTTTGCGGCATAAAACTGTTCATGTATCCTTCGCCCTTGCATTATCGCATTGTTCCTGAAATGTGTTACAACACGAGTTCGACCATATTTTTTGGTACAGACACTTTTCTCGCGAATTATGCAAAATACGCCCACCCTTATAATTTTTACAGTCTCCGTTATATTTTTGCCGGTGCTGAAAAATTACGTGATGAAACACGTAAAATCTGGATGGAAAAATTTGGTATTCGCATTATGGAAGGATACGGTGTCACAGAAACTTCACCTGTGGTTTCCACCAACACAACCATGCAGTATAAAAAGGGCACGGTAGGCCGCATGGTGCCTGGCATGAATTATAAATTACAACCCGTTGAAGGCATTCATGATGGCGCACGGTTAATTGTTTCAGGCCCTAATATTATGTTGGGATATATGTTTGCACACACGCCAGGGGTTATCGTTCCTCCCGCAGATGGCTGGCATGATACCGGTGATATTGTTTCTATCGATAATGAGGGATATATCACGATTAAAGGCCGCGCTAAGCGTTTTGCAAAAATTGCAGGAGAAATGGTTTCACTCGCTGCGATTGAAGAAGAAATTTATCTTTTGTGGCCTGAGTCACAACATGCGGTTGTGAGTAAACCTGATGAAAGAAAAGGTGAGATGATTGTTTTAGTCACTAACCATAAATCTGCTGAGTTGGGTGATCTTATCGCGCATTTTAAAAATCGCGGTATGGCTGAGATTGGCCTGCCGAGGAAGATTATTATTTTGGATAGTTTGCCGGTGATGAATAGCGGGAAGGTGGATTATCAGGGGATTAAGGGGATGGTTGAGGACTAATGCGCTATGGTAGGGTGGATTAGGTGCGCCTTTTGCGCCGTAATCCACCCTACCATCCCTTGCTTTCATTAAACATTCACATTCAAACTCACCTGCACCACATCCGCATAATTACGCTTATAATGCCCGGAAAGCACACCATTCGCCGAAGTATTATTAATCTCTCCGCGGCCAAAATTAATATATTCATAAGACATACCCAGTGACACCGGTTTGATAATGCGATAAACCACACCGCCACCAATGCGGATTTGTTTATCCATAGGCAAGTCGGGCAAACGCTTGCTGCTGGTTGTCGGTGAAGAATCGTATGAACCACCTAATTGCAGCATCAAATTGCAAGCCGCCTGATATTGCCCAGCCAAACCAAAGCGATATGTGTTTTTCCAGTTTTGTGGGATAGTCGCAGAAAGTCCATCGACGATTAAAATGCTATCGCGCATGGTAGACCAATTTGCCCAGCCGCCTTCCGCCAGCAATTTAAAATTATTACCTATAGTCTGCGCAACACTCACAATAACCTGCGCGGGATCGACCAGTTTTGTAGATGTGTTTGCAGAGAATGGCAAGTACAGGAAAGTCGTATTGCCTGAAAGCTTATGCACGATTTGCGAACGGTAGGCGATACCAATTTGAGTCGTCGGGTATGGCGTCAAGACCATACCAAGGTTAAAACCTGGTGCAACATTCGCAACACTAACTTTAGCCTGACCATTAACTAACGTTATTCCTGGAATCGGTAAAGCCACGGTTTCCTGTAAATTCATATATTCTACTGAGGCACCCACGCCAAAAGCGAGCCAGTCTGTAAATTGATAAGCAACGCTTGGGTTGAAATTTACCGTGTAAAACGTAACTTGCTGCACATAAAAACGGCCGACCCAGCCATCGGTGTAAGTCATCTCACCGCCAAAGGGAGAAGTAATGCTCGCACCAAATTTCAATTTAGGTGAAAAAGAGTATGCGAAATACAAACTCATGCCGGGAATCAGACTGCCAGCATTCCCGCCTTCGCCACCCAAAATAGTCGTCGATGGATTTTTTTCAAAATTAAAATAAGGAAGCAACATTTGTGAGCCGAGCATGAATTCTGTATCTGGTAAGAAGGTCATACTGGCTGGGTTGAAATAGGATGACGATGCATCAGTAGTCACTGCTTGTCCGACGCCAGCGGTGCCGATGATAGGCGTGCCTAATTCATAAAGTTGGAATGCAGCAGCGGAGGCGGTTGGGGTGTATACGCAGGCGCAGAGTAAACTGCAGAGGAGTGACAAACGAAAACGCTTCATAACTAATCCCTTTTTAAGTAGGGTGGATTAGGCGCGCCTTTTGCGCCGTAATCCACCAAATAATTATTTTTTGGTGGATTACGGCGCAAAAGGCGCGCCTAATCCACCCTACCATAGCGCATTTATACATTTGGTGCCGTCTCAAACTCATCCACCGGCTTTTTCTTCGATAAATCTTCAGCAAGCAACATATACATCGCTGGCACCACAAACAATGTAAACAACGTACCAATCGATATCCCCATCGCAATCACCAAACCAATATTAAATCGGCTAAGCGCACCCGCCCCGCTCGCAATTAAAAGCGGCACGACGCCTAATACTGTTGCAATGGATGTCATCAAAATTGGACGTAAGCGAATAGATGCTGCCATCTGCACGGCTTCTAATTTACTTTTTCCTGTCAGCTGCATGTCATTGGCAAATTGCACTATCAAAATACCATTTTTACTAATCAATCCTATCAACGTCACTAATCCAACTTCGCTATAAATATTAAGTGTCGCGCCGCCTATTCCTAAACTGATAAAAATCATCGCGCCGCAAATCGACATCGGCACACTAATTAATACAATCAATGGATCACGGAAACTTTCAAATAAAGCAGACAGCGATAGAAAAATAATAATTAATGCAAAAAAGAAAGTCGCAATTAAAGCCGTACCTTCTTGTATGTATTGACGCGACTGCGCCGCATAATCAACAAAATATCCATCAGGCAACACTTCCTTCGCTATCTCTGCTAATTTGCCTAAAGCCTGCCCCATCGTGACACCTGGAAAAGCAATTGCAGAAATAGTTGTAGAATTTAGCTGCTGAAAATGATTTAGCGATTCAGGAACAATTTGATTTTTCAACGAAGCAACCGTTGAAATAGGCACAGAATCGCCGCTTGCTGTCCTGATATAATAGTTTAATATTTGATGCGGATTAAGACGATATTCTCGAATCGTTTGTGGAATGACCTGATATGATCTTCCAACGTAATTAAAATAATTAATATATCCCTGATTTAATGAGTAACCGAGAACATTCCCCAAATCCTGCATATTTAAGCCCATTACCGCTGCTTTATCTCTATCTAATACTATTTTGGTTTGCCCCTGATCGATTTTTAAATCAGGATCGATATATGCAAAAATTCCTGAATCCCGCGCTTTTTCCATGACGGTCGCTAATACTGAATTCAAGTTTTCAAAGGATTCAGTTGTCGTGATAACGAATTGAATAGGCAAACCACTACCACCGCCTGGTAATGAAGGTAATTGGAATGCAGCAACTTTGGCGCCAGCAATATTATTAAATTGATTTTGTACCAGCGGCTGCAATTGATTTGATGTTCTCTTACGCGCATCCCAAGGTTTTAAAACCATACCCACAATACTGCTATTTAAACCGCTAGCACCATCAACCTGAAAAATATGATCGGTCTCAGAAAAACTTGAATAAATTTTACTGACTTGATTGGAATAAAGCTGGGTTTGCGCTAAGGAAGAATTTGCAGGAGCTTGAACTTGCGAAATGATAATACCTTGATCTTCTTGCGGTGCCAATTCTGATTTTGATGTCACAAAAAGAAAATAATTACTAAGTAAAATGATAATTGCAAACACAGCAACTACTGGCAAATACTTAAGAGAATCTGCAAGTGCTCGCTCATAGTTTTTTTGTAATTTTGCAAATAGTTTGTCCGTATAGACAATAAATTTTAATTTATCACCTTCACGTGGTGCATCGAGTAATTTTGAACACATCATGGGAGATAAAGTCAGCGCAATAATAGCTGAAATCGTCACAGCTCCCGCCAAAGTAAATGCAAACTCGGTAAATAATGTTCCTGTTAATCCACCCATAAATCCAATGGGTAAATATACTGCGATCAATACAACCGTAGTGGCAATAATAGGCGCGACTAATTCACGCGCTCCAATTATCGCGGCTTGCATTTTGGTTTTACCTTCTTCCATATGACGCTGCGCATTTTCTACGACAACAATGGCATCATCTACAACGAGACCAATAGCGAGAACAAGCGCCAGCAACGTCAATAAATTAATGGAATAACCCAATGCCATCATAATAAAAAATGTGCCTATCAAGGAAAGAGGAATGGCAATGATAGGAATAGTCACTGAATGTAATGAACCTAAAAAAATATAAATGACAAGCGTCACGATAATAAACGCTTCTAATAAAGTGCTAATGACTTCATGAACCGAGCTGCTGACAAATAAACTGGAATCATAGACAATATTTGAATTTAATCCTTGCGGTAATTGCTCATTAATCGCAGGATAAACCGCTTTAACATTTTTAATGACAGTTAATAAATTGGCAGAAGGTGCAACTTTAATACCAATATAAACCGCTGTTCTGCCATCGAAACTGACAGCGGAATCGTAATTTTGCGCACCTAAATCTACCTTCGCCACATCTCCTAATCTGATAATCGCACCATTTTGCTGCTTGATTACCATGTTACGAAAACCTTCAACGCTTGAAAGATCAGTGTTTGAAATGAGATTGCGAATAAACATTTGTCCATCGGTACGGCCAACAGCAGATACAAAATCATTTTGAGCTAATGCAGTACCAACATCAGTGGATGTTAACCCAAATCCTCCGAGTTTAGCGGGATCAAGCCACGCACGTAATGCAAACGTCTGCCCGCCTAAAATTTCTGCTAACTGCACACCTTGCACGGATTGAAGTTTTGGCTGCACCACACGAATCAAATAATCAGTAATTTTATTCAACGGCAAAACATCACTGTAAAAACCAATGTACATGGCATCAATCGTTTCACCAACTGCGACGGAAATAACCGGCTGTTGCGAAGCTGCAGGCAATTGATTGATAACAGCACTGACTTTTGTGGTGATATCTGACACTGCTTTTAAAGGATCGTAATTAAGTAATAAAGTGGCATTGATAGTGCTGGTGTTCTGCGTGCTAGTGGATGTCATGTAATCAATTCCATTCGCTTGTGCGATGGATGTTTCAAGTGGTGTTGTTAAAAATCCGGCTATGACATCGGGGTTAGCACCGGTGTAAGTGGTACTCACTGTCACAACTGCATTTTCAGTAAACGGGTATTGCATAATAGGTAATGCGAACATGGCGCGCAGACCTAATACCAAAATAGTTAAACTCACTACTGAAGCAAGTACAGGGCGCTTAATGAAGATGTCAGTAAATTGCATCATCGATTCTCTAATTTAGGCGCCGGATTATTCAGCGGCTGCACTGCATTATTAATAACAACATGAGTATCATTTTGAAGTTTTAGCTGACCGCTAGTGACGACTATTTCTCCTTCCTTCAAACCTGTCAGCACTTGTATTTGATCACCGCGAGTATCACCAGTGGTCACAAATACCTGCTTCACCATATAAATTTGTTTACCATCTTTAGTTTTATCCTGAGATTTTTCTTTCTCTTCTTTTGGCAAATCTTTAACAACGTACACAATATCGCCATAGGGATTAAACGTAATAGCAGATTGCGGCAATGTAAGAAATTTTTCTGGTGAACCGACGGTGACTTCTACGTTAACAAACATACCGGGTGATAATTCCAATTTTCCATTATCTATCGTTGCTTCAACTGCAACGTTGCGCGAACTGGTATCGACGTTAGGTTCAATCGTCGTCACTTTACCTTTATAAATTTTACCGGGGAAAGCATCAGATTTAACCACAACTGGCTGGCTCAACTTAAGTTGGGCAAGCGCTTGCTGCGGCAAATAAAAATCAGAATAAATCGGATTGACTGTTTGCAGGGAAGTCACTTGATCACCTACATTTAAATATTGTCCCGGGTTGACTCTAGAGATACCTAAACGTCCGCTGAAAGGGGCACGCAACGTTTTCTTGGCGACAGTCGCTGCTTGTTGTGCCGTTTGCGCCTGCAAATTTTTTAAATTCCATTCATCGGTATCAACTTGTTGTTTACTTACTGCATTCACTGCGAATTGCGCTTTATCACGAGCATAAGTAATTTTCGCCAATTCCACTTGAGCCTGTAATGATTGTAATTGACCTATTTCTGCTGCCGCATTTAATTGTACGAGTACCGCTCCCTTCTCCACCACAGCACCCGGTTTAAAATAAATCTGGTCCACCATGCCAGCAAGTTCTGTTGTCACATTGACGCCAAAAATCGCGCGTAAACTTCCTACTCCTTTTAGTGTTGTTTGCCACGAAGAAGAAGGCACTTTCATAGTAGAAATTGTCATAGGCATTCTCATGGATGCCATGCTGCGTTTTATCATGAAGGATATAAATAGTTTCCAGCCAAATACCGCGCCGAATAATATGCCGACAACAATCAGCATGATAATCATGCGTTTTTTCATTGGACTCTGCTCACGCATCACAAAAACACTCCTTCTCACACCATCTCTTATTCCACCAGCCGCCGCCTAACGATTGAAAGAGTGCCACGGTATCACTGTATCTGGCAGCCTTGGCTTGAATAACGGCTAATCGTGTTGATTGATATTGTTGCTGCGCAGTTAATAAAATTAAATAATTAATGCCGCCCAGACGATATTGTTGCTTGGATAAATTAAGGTTTTCACTTGCAGAAATTTCTGCACGCCTTTGATCACGCAGTAAACGTGCATCGGTTTCCAATGCACGCAATGAATCAGCCACATTTTGAAAAGCTGTCAATACGGTTTGTTTATACTGCGCCCACGCTTGTTGATACTGATCTATCGCAGCACGACGTCTAGCGAGCAACGCCCCACCATTAAAAATAGGTTGAGTTAATGAGGGCAGATACGACCATACTTCAGAAATCGGATGAAATAAATGATTGGGGACTAATGCAGTCCATCCGTATGTTCCTGTAATAGAAATTTGCGGCAGTAAATTGGCGGTTGCTACTCCAATGTTTGCACTCGCTGCGTGTACTAATGCTTCAGATGCGCGTACATCCGGCCGCTGGCAGACAAGGATAGAAGGTAAAGTGACAGGTATATCGGAAGGAAGTGTAATAGAGTCCAGATTAAGAACCGGAATTTTACTATTTGGAAAAAATCCTAATAAAACTGCGAGCGCATGACGAGCCTGGGCTAAACTTTTTTGCAATGGAGGGATGGTCGCACGCGTCTGCTCAACTAATGTTTCCTGAGTCAGAACATTTGGTTTTGCAATTCCGCCCAATTGAAATTGTTTTCTCAGAATATATAACGTGTATTCCTGACTTTTTAACAAGTTAAAAGAAGCTTGAATTTGTGCTTCATAAGATGCAGCTGCAATGGCGGTTGTCACAATATTTGAAGTCAGCGTGAGATAAGCCGCGATTAATTGAAATTGTTGGTAATCGACTTGTGCTTTTAAACTTTCAATTTGTCTTCTGGCACCGCCGAAAACATCCAGCGTATACGAGACGTTGACGGTGGTATTAAATAAATTAAATATCCTGGGTGGAACTTCAAGGCCTAATGTCGCTTCTGAAAATCGCTGCCGTTCTCCACTTACTAATGCGCTCGCTGAGGGAAGAAGAGTCGATCCGATTTGGGCGTATAAAGTTTCCTGAGCATTTCGTAATGCTGCGTAGGCTGCGGCGAGATTGGGGCTATTGGCTAAACCGAGGTCGATAAGATTGTTCAATTCACGAGAATGGAATAAACGCCACCACTCGGAAGGAATATTTTGTGCCTGCTTAAACGTTTGCGTCCTGCCAGCTTTACCAGCGGAAGGTGTTGCGGCTGTTTTTTTCGGCAGAGGATCGACTGTATAAGACTTCACGCGGGGATGAGGCGGCGCATGAAAATCAGGCCCGACCATACACCCTGTTAAGCAGAATACTAACAGAGTAATTAACCATGTCCGGGATTTTGGAACAGACATTTATTCGCAATCCTTGCTATTTAGTTACCGACCTCACAATTTAGCACAAGGCTCTGGGTTGTGGTAGGGTGGATTAGACGCGCCTTTTGCGGCGTAATCCACCATCCCAACCGCCCTCTTCCATCCCCCATACAACCTCTCCCTCTCATCCCCACCCATCGCTGGCGAAAACTGCTTCTCCACACGCCACAACCGAGATATTTCTTCTAACGATTGATACACACCAATCTGCAAGCCCGCGAGAAAAGCCGCACCCAAAGCTGTCGTTTCGATAGTCATGGGTTTTTGAACTTCCAGATCAAGAACATCACTCAGAAATTGTAATAACCAGGTGTTCGCTGCCATGCCGCCATCAACTCGCATTGAGGTAAGATCAGAGCCACTATCTGCTGTCATCGCATGCAATAAATCGCGCGTTTGATACGCGACACTTTCAAGTCCTGCTCTCACGATTTGCTCTCTACCGCTATTACGCGTCAAACCAGATATCGAAGCCCGAGCTTCCGGGTCCCAATAAGGGGCACCTAATCCAGTAAATGCAGGCACTAGATACACACCTTCAGTGCTAGTGACTTTACGCGCTAAAGTTTCTGATTCTGCAGCATTATCAATTAAATGTAATGAATCACGCAGCCACTTGATAGTCACGCCGGCTGAAAAAATGCTTCCTTCCAATCCATACGTCACTTCATGATTAATACGATATGCGACAGTAGACAATAAACGGTTACGGGAGGTGATAATTTTAGAACCGGTATTTAGCAGCATAAAAGCCCCGGTTCCATAAGTTGCTTTAACCATTCCCGGAGAGAAACACGCTTGGCCAATAGTCGCTGCTTGCTGATCACCCGCCATTCCGGCAATAGGAATACAATGTCCGAGGATAGATTTATCCATGTCACCGAAATTGGCGGTATTGTCTAATACGACAGGCAAAATATTTTCCGGAATATTAAATTTCTTTAATAATTCTTTGTCCCACGCTTGCTCATGAATGTTAAATAACAAAGTACGCGAGGCATTCGTTGCATCCGTTGCATGAGATCCACCATTCGTTAATTTCCATAACAAATACGTATCGACAGTTCCAAATAATATTTCACCGCGTTCAGCACGCTCACGAACTCCTGCAACATTATTTAAAATCCAGCTTATTTTGGTAGCGGAAAAATAAGGGTCTAATAATAATCCGGTTTTTTCCGTGATTACATTCGCCATCTCTGTTGCTAACTGTTTGCATAAATTTGCTGTGCGTCTGTCTTGCCAGCCAATGGCGGGGTAAACAGGATTACCTGTTGATCTGTCCCATAAAATAGTGGTTTCACGTTGATTTGAAATGCCAACAGCAGCAATTGATTCTGCAGATAAATTAGCGGATTGTAATGCTTTGCGGCAGCATTCCACTGTGTTAGTAAACATTTCTAATGGGTCTTGCTCTATCCACGCTTCTTGTGGGTAATATTGTTTTAACGAAATTTCATGCTGGCCCACGGCATTAGCTTGAGTATCAAATATTATCGCACGGCTGTTTGTTGTGCCTTGGTCAATGGCAAGTAAATAAAATTCCATAGAATTCCTAAATAAAAAATTAGGTACGTCGTTGCACAAGACGGACCCTATCTGTTCAACTCACCCAATCCGGAACATACTGATTCGCACGTCGCAATTCACTCTTGTGAATCCGCCACTTCGGATCAAATTCCTCTACCTTATTCCAGAATTTTTCCGAATGATTAAGAAATTCAGTATGACATAATTCATGAATAATCACGTGTCTAACCAAATGCTGAGGTAAAAATATGAGTTTGTAATTTAGACTGATTCCTTTTTTTACTGTACAACTACCCCACAACGTTTGCTGATCACGAATAGTAAGTGTAGTAAAAGGCAAGCAACATGCGAGACTTAAGCTTTCAAGTTCAACAGATAAATATACTTTAGCTAATTTTTTCACCCATGCAATTAAAGTATTTTTACACGTCAACCGGTCTTCAATTTTTCCTATCAAGACAATTTCTTTATTTGGCCGCACTATCATTTCAAATTTTGAATCACACGCGGCATATTCAATCTTCCAGGATTCTTCAAGTGCATTCAGAATGATGTTATCTGGAAGGTCCTGATTTTTTTTAACAGGCGTCCCCGATAAAATTTGCTTGATAATCCAGCTTTTGTTTTCTTCAAGAATATTAGGAATGTTTTTAAGACTAAATCTTGATGGGACAGTGATTTCGAGACCGCTGGCCTTCGCTCTTAATTTTACATGTTTTGCTAGTCGATGTTTTTTAACTGTATAAAGCGGTGGCCATGGAATATCTGATGATGAGTGTGTCATGTTTTCGGAAGATTTGCCTTTTTCTGGTCTATGATGGCGGAAAGATCAGCGATCTTACCTTCAATAGTCGGCATGCGATCGACAAAATGACAAGTCATTTTGAGTAAAAAATGGCTGGCCGTTTTTTTACACAGAAATGGGAAAATAGCATGTACGAAACAGGCCAAACTGCCAATTAGCATATTAATGCCATAGAAACTCGCAAATTTCATATGCTGAAAATAGGTTTCGTTAACGCTGTGCGGGTGTTCTGTAAAAATATTTTTCATTTATTTTCCGGGGAGCTGTTAAAGATAGTAATTGTAACGGTTAATTTTACGGATATCCATTTAAAAGATTCGGCATTTTGAATGGTGTTTCTGCTTTCCCTGATGAGGAGATTGAGACGTGCTCTTAGTTTGCAAGAAGCTATTTTTCAGTAAATTCTGAGTTTTTAATTCCATAATTTTTTCATAATCTTTTAATTTTTCTTCTATTTGGGTATGACCAAAGATGGCAGCCGTTTCGATAGGCGTGATAGAAATCTTTAAAGCCTTGGGATTGATTTCCATCTGTTTATATATGTGGTAAGCCAATCGATTTTTGACTTCCATGGAATCAGTATTTTCCCGAACAATATTTCTTAAGACATTCCTTTCTAGCAAAGTGGTTGGCAATCGAAAATCATAGCTGTTTAGCAGTAAATCTACCATTTCAGAAGAATTTTTAATTACAGCAAGAAATAATACGGCTGACGTTCCCTGATAAAGATTTGCTCCCGCATTTATAAGGGAGCGTGCAATATCAATATTATTTTCTCGAATTGCGCTGGTAAGCGGAGTTTCCCAACTACCATTTTCATTGAAGGCAATTTTATTCACATCAGGTTTATAAGGCATAAGAAACTTAAATATCTCCATATCATTTTTCATTACGGCATCATGGAGAACAGTCTTTCCATTTATATCTGCTTGATTAATATCAGCACCCTTTGCTAAAGCTTCTTTTAGTTTTTCTTTATATATGGGCGTATTAGCTGAGTAAAGATAAGTGATAAGCGGTAAATATTGGCAATCGTATGAAAAATATTTTTCAAACATTGCACGAGGATCGGACCATGAGCGTACCTCGGCTTCGCTTATTAAATTACGGCTAATGCAAGTCTTTAAATTTTTCTGAATAATACTGAAGTATAAATAGATTTCTCTAGCTGAAAACATACATAAATAAGGAGTAATTATTTCTTCAAATAAGGCATCATCAAACTTAATCCTGTATGGATATTCCAATAATTCTTTTTTATCAGGCCAATTTGTTTTTAAAGTGTTGTCTTCAATTATTTTATTAAATTGGGGATTAAATTTAGCCACTAAATTATAATTTTTATCGTTATATTCATAATACTTAAAATCTCCTAATTTCATCTGGTACTCACTGCCAGGACAAACCATTCCACTCCATCCGTCCATGATGACTGAATTTTTACTGATAAATTTAGCATGACAGGAATCATTCATTCCAACAAATTTACTATCAATAATCGCATTGAATACATGATCACCCTTACCCACATCATAATAATAAGTGGATACCGGTATTTTTTTATCGCGTCCAATATGAAAATTTAGACTAGATATTTCATCGCAGTTATTTATTTTATTGTCGAGATATCTTTTCTCCACGCGATGCATATTTGTGCGTACTTCTTGACTGATAGAAAATGTAACTATATGGTGATTATTAGGATTATCAAATTTAAACGATGCTTGATTTACAATTATTTTCTTTAGATCATTCTGCTCTCTGATATTTTCAGCCTTCTTTTTCTGCTCAAATTTCACTCTTTCAATAACAGCTGATTCATTAATATGTGGATGCGTTAAAGATATTTTCGAATTTGATTTAAGATATTCACGAGTCTTGTTTACTATTTTACAGGCATTTTTCAAATTAATATAAAGTTCTGAATTGGGATCAGGTTTATAGAGCTCACATATTTCCTTAAACGAAACCGGTTCATATATATCTTTATTATTTTCCTGTAACGCCCATTTTAACATCTGATCAAAGATCGCGATTCTATCGTCATTTGCTACCACGGGGTTCCACAGATCCAATGGTAAATGGCCATCATCATTTGTAGTAAGGCAATACTGAATTTTGTCGGCGAGTGAAAGATGCTTGCTGCGCTCGATGAAATCATTAAACGACAAGCAATTGCGCACAGCTTCGTGCAGCGGATTATCACCAGCTTCGTATATAGTTGGACAACGCGGTTTCATTCCACACCCTCAAATCTGTTTGATTGATCATATTATGATTAGAATGGTCAATATTTTATCATATTGAAACTGGCGGAGGAAGCTTTATTGTGGAAATGTGTTGTTTTTCAATTGTTTACATGCAGTATGGTAGGGTGGATTAGGCGCGTCCTTTGCGCCGTAATCCACCAAAAACAAGCATTAATCGGTGGATTACTGACCCTTTCCTTACTTTAGAAAATAGAACATCTGCACTCTTCAGGGTTTTCTACTTCTATTTCTTTCAATTTTTTTTCAACTTCATTATGGCCATGTTCGACGGCCATAGCGATATGGTCCGCTATCGTATCGCAAAGCTCGTTTTCCACAGCAAAAGAAGAGGTAATCTCTTTAGCGTTACTAATTACCTGTAAAGCTTCTAAGATATATTTAGTATCTTTCACATCTTTTGACCCAACAGCTTTTGTAAGCTTCTCGTGAAGGGATTTACCCTCAAGACTCAGACGACTCTTTGACATATTCCACTCCGAATGTTTTATGATCTATTATATTAAATAAGCTCAATATATTATCAAATCATTGTTCATATTTAAAGAGAGTTGAGAAAAAAAGACACAAACTAAAAGTACTCTAATAATCAATGGCATAAGAAGAGGGTCAGGCACCATCAGGTTGAGAGTCGAAACTTGACCCTTCAATTCAACCTGACGGTGCCTGCCCCCCTTCTAAATTGAATCAACTTCTTAATTCGCGTAGGATGCTGGAAATTAATCACGGAAATAAATCATGCTGAGGGATCATTCATTAAGCAAAACACAGGACCTATTTGAGACAGTATGTAATATTGCCCGAAACAAAGTATCCCGAAATTTTTGTTTACCCGCTTTTTATTTTGAGAATGCAAAAAAGATTGATGATCTTTTTCAGCTACCAAATGACCCGATTAGTTTTCTTATGAAACGTGGTGAGCAACCTGCGATTATGCATTTGCTACATCGAATACGAACGGATCTTTTTGGCAATATAGAAATCCCTCGGCTTACGTTGAGGCACAATCACAGTCTGATTGAAGAATTGAAAGCGAACAACCCTCTTCTTACTTGTATTGAAATAAAAAATTGGGACAGCATCCATTTCGCAGAATTATCAGAAGCATTACAAACTAACAATCATTTGAAGCAATTATCAGTACATGCAAGTATCCCGGAGCAAAATAATTACTTCAGTTTTCTTGATGGTTTGGCAAATAACAAGTCCATCAGAGAATTCACATTAGGATTTAAATTTTTTACCCAAATAAATGCTGATACTAATTTTATTCAAAAATTAAATTCCAACACGACTCTCTTTTCCCTGATTCTGGATAATACCAAGCGAGCCTGTCCTATCGAAAGTGTTAGATGTGAAAAATTATTTTCTCCGTATATTAAAAGAAACCACTTGTTAGCGCTATCCCATGCCTTGCAGAGACTTCATCTTCTGTACTGCATGCCGGATAATTTAGTTGCAGATATACGGAGTTTTATCATATCGCTTGTTCTGTCTGATATAAAATATGCGGATGCACAATTATTTAGAAATACTTTCACTTTTTGGAAAGAAAACAAGTTAACCGATAACCAGATTCACAAACAAATCCCTACTTCCATGAGTAAATCTACCTTATAAAATGCACTATACTGTAATAAAGGGTTAGTGCAATGAGGGAGATTTCCTTAATGAAATCAATGACTTTTTTTGAACATGAAAAAAAGCCTCCTGAAGAAGAAAATAATTTAGTCAGATTTTTAGAAAACTTCCCAGAGAATGAATTTTGGCGGTTTTTTATTGAAAGAAAACGCTATGATATTCGTAGCGATTTATATTATGAAATTTATTCCGTATTATCAGGAGATTCTTTTGAAGAAGCTGAAAAAATAGATCTAATTGACATTGAAGAAATGTTTAATAAAAAAAATATAACAATTGGATATTTACATGATCACGCTGTAAAAACGGTTGATTCCAATTTATTAGAAGTATTAAGCTTGCTTGCACCTAAAGACAACCTGAATGAAAAATTAACTGATATGTTCAATAAACATCAAGCGTGGATGGCTTTCGAAATCGGCGAACCAGGTTACCTTGAGCATAATACAAAAGGATTGCAATCTATACTTCTTAGTATCGTAAATAATGATGATTTTAATGTTGAGTTCATCAAGAATTTACACAAAACATGTACCCTGGGAGTTAAAAATATGCTGCAGCAAGTTCCTGGTGAGTTTCGAAGTAAAGAGATTAGCTGGGGTATGACTAGCCAGACTGATTCACTAGCAGGATTAATTGAAACAATTGATTATTTAAAATCTGTTGAAAAACAATTTGGCTCAAGCCATGTCAACATTGTATTAAAAAAGGAAAAAAGTAAAATTATCACCTACTGCGACAAGGATACCCATGGGTTAGCTAATTCACTCTGGGGTAAGGTAAAGAAAGATAATGATATTAATTATGTATGCGATGAAGGAAACATCGATCCCAAGGAATTTTTAGAAAAAATTTGTGCTATTCATATTGATGAATTAAAAGAGCAACTAAAAAGTGCGACAACTAAAGAAGAGAAATTGACAGCTATATTTACTTATTTGAAACACGATGTACTACACCATCCTTTTAAGGATGGGACAGGCCGTACTTATTCAATGTTGTTATCACAATATCTTTTGCTGCGTGAAAATTTACTGCCTATCATCATTGATGATTCCAATGTCATCCCTGGATATTCGGTGAAAGAGCTCGTTGCTGAATATATTCGAGGTGAAAAAGAGATGGAGGAAATTCTCAAGAATCATGCTCATGTCTCTTCTCCACGTTTCGCTATTCCTAATATTTACACTCATACTTTACTGGAACAAATCACAGATACTGATAAAAAAACGTTTAATACTTCGCTGGAAATATATAAAGAGGCAAAGAATTCCTGCTTGGCTAAGCTGGTGGAGGAAAAGGCTAGTCCGAAAATATCGTAGGGGTTGCTTGCTATGGTAGGGGTTTGAATGTACCAGCTTAGGTTGTCATTCCCGCGCAAGGGAGAACTCATTTTTCTTCATATACATAAGCATCGTAGAAGAATAGGTTCCCGCCTGCGCGGGAATGACATCCTAAGCTGGTGTATTTAAACCCCTTTCTATATTTAGATATCTGAACAATACAATTGCATTAAATGAATACACTGTGTAAAATAAGCCCAAAATATACACAATAGAGGGGTCGGCTGTGCAAAGAACTTTACCTGAATTGGATTATCCGCAGCAATTAGCAAAATTATTCACAACCGTATGCAAGATTGCGCGAAATGAAGTAGAACAAGATTTTAATTTTGATGAGTTTTTTATCTCAAATAAGGATGATCTTATCATCCTTTTTACAGATGATAATAATCCGATTAGTTATCTTATGGAAAGAGGGGAAAGTGATGCGGTTTATCGATTATTCCATCTAGTCACTTTGATTCCTTATGGGTCTACTTTTTATACTGGTATTAATTTTTATAACCAAATAAAAAAAATATACAATCAATGTATGATCTCAGAATTAGAAAAGCCTCATTCTCTTTTAGCCTATCTTGAAATAGATGATTCAGACTCAAATAAAGATTTTATAAAACTATCAAACGCTTTAAGAAATAATACGTGCTTAAAAAAGTTAGTACTTCTTGGAGACCTAAGTAATCAACAGCGTGAAGAACTCATTGATATTATAGCAAAGAATATATCTATCAAAGAATTAACCGTAGGAGAGTTCATCTTCAACTGGGATTATATTGAAAAACTACACCTCAACACTACAATCACTTCCTTGATTGTGGATAAAGCTACAACTGAAATGACGTTATTGCCTACTACTTATATTGAAAAATATGAGAAATTACTTAATCTTTACACTAAAAGAAATCAATTATTAGCCTTGTCCAAGGCTTATAATATGTTTGTTACACTAAAGTTTATCAATGATGATTTTTGTAGCGATATACAAACATACATCATGTCTTTTGTAATATCTGATATGCAACTGCAACATAATGAATTATTTTCTCCTTATCTAAGCCAACGAAACACTTTAACTTTTTGGAAACCATTTGAACCTCAGCAATATGAAATGTTTATTAGTGATAGAGTCCGTCATCGTCATTCTGTTCATATATCATTTTTCCACCTTAGTAACCGTGGACTTACATTTTACTATCTAAGTGATGGCAACGTGAGTCAACCTATTCAAGATTTTACGAATCTCTTAAAGAATCATCATGCGAGATCGGAAAATGGGTACGATATAATCTGGATAAAATCGTTTGAAGATGTGAGTCAGTTTTTTAAAGATTTAAATATAAGTGATAAGCAAATACAGGAAATTTTCGAGCATTATGTAATTTTACCGAAGTCAATTGGGAATAGTAGGATGAGTTTTATATCTTAGGGGTCATGAAAGGGGTCAAAGCTATACTTATATAGTTTGATAGCTATCGAACTATATAAGTATAGCTTTGACCCCTTTCATGGAGGGTAACAGGTGTGTCCAAGGTACAGCAGTTGTGTCACCCCGAAAAACACCCTGCCACTGCCTTCGATAGGAACACTGCTCTAACCGGGGTGTTTGTTCGGGGCCCGGGTTTTTGCGGAAATAAAAAGGATATTCTTCTCGCTTGCGCAATAGCCCGGGCCCCGAACAAATACGCCGGCGAGTATGGTGTTCTTCAAGCTGACAATGGCGGCGTATTTTCCGGGGTGACAGACCTGTTACTCTTCAACAGACCTGTTACACTTCAACAGACCTGTTACTCTTTAACAGACCTGTTACTCTTTAACAGACCTGTTACTCTTTAACAGACCTGTTACTCTTTAACAGACCTGTTACTCTTTAACAGACCTGTTATCCCTCCAACTCACCCCACCTTAAATAACACTTCTTCAAATCCACCTCAATCTGCTTCAACCTATCCATAGTCTTTGTAATCTCCTCCTGATTTTTTTTATAAAACTCAGGATTTGAAATAAGCTCTTGTATCCCTCTTTCTTCCTCTTCCATTTTTTCAATTAACCCAGGTAATTCCGCTAACTCTTTTTGCTCTTTAAAACTTAATTTTCTCGCTGCACCAGACTGATTACTTTGAATTTTAGGTTGGCTAATTTTTTCTTTAACAATTTTCTCCTGATCATCTTTTTTCTTCTGCCGCAACCAATCCTGATATCCGCCTATGTATTCTTCAATCTTACCCTCACCTTCAAATACCAACGTACTCGTCACTACATTATCAACAAATGCTCTATCATGACTGACTAATAACAATGTTCCATTATAATTTCCCAATAACTCTTCCAGTAATTCAAGCGTCTCAATATCCAGATCATTAGTCGGCTCATCCATGACTAATAAATTCGCTGGCTTACTAAACAAACGAGCTAGTAATAAACGATTACATTCACCACCCGATAATGCTTTTACAGGCGTACGCGCACGTTCGGGAGTAAAAAGAAAATCCGTGAGATAACTCATGATATGTTTTTTATAACCATTTACTTCTATTGTCTCACTGCCTTCCAACACGTTCTCTGCAACCGTTTTTTCCAGATCCAGCGCTTCGCGTTGTTGATCGAAATAAGCAATTTGCAATTTTGTTCCTGATTTTATGCTGCCTTTTTGCGGAACAATATTCTCTAATAAAATATTAAGCAACGTACTTTTCCCCGCCCCATTCGGGCCGATTAAACCTATTCTATCGCCGCGCATGATGCGCTGTGAAAAATCTTTGATAACTATTTTTTCATTGTAAACCTGCGTCACATGCTCGGCTTCAATCACTACCTGTCCCGACTTATCTGATTCATTGATGGTAAAGCTTGCCTTACCCTGAACTTCGCGACGCTCAGAACGCTGCGAACGCATGGCTTCCAATGATCGCACGCGTCCTTCATTACGCGTTCGTCTAGCTTTTATGCCTTGCCTGATCCACACTTCTTCTTGCGCAAGTTTTTTATCAAAGTCTGCATTTAGCTTGGCTTCCGCATGCAGCATTTCTTCTTTACGCCGTAAAAAATTTCCATAATCGCCCGGCCATGAAGTCAAATTGCCTCTATCTAATTCAATAATTCGTGTCGCCAGTCGTTGCAACAAAGCTCTATCATGCGTAATAAAAAGTAATCCGCATCCTGATGACAGCAGTTGATCTTCTAACCATTGAATCGCTTCAATATCCAAATGATTAGTCGGCTCATCAAGAAGTAATAATTCAGGAGAAGCAACTAACGCTTTTGCAAGCGCTGCACGTCTCTGCCAACCACCCGATAATTCATTTAAATTTCTATCCGCATCGAGATCAAGACGCGTTAATACGGTTTGAATATTTTGCTCAAATTGCCAACCATTGCAGGCATCAATTTTTTGTTGCAATTGCTCCAGTAATGAAATATCTGCTGATGTGTGACTAACCGTTAAGCGTTGCGTCAACGCATGATATTCATTTAATAATTTGCCTGTTTCAGCAAGCCCCTGTGAAACAAAATTATAAATGCTAATATCTGCATGACGCGGTAATTCCTGTTCCAATCGCGACAAACGTAGATGTGGTTTTCGCCATACATTCCCAGTGTCAGGCAACAAAACACCTTCTATTATTTTTAATAATGAAGATTTCCCCGCGCCATTACGCCCAATTAAACATATTCTCTCACCTTTATTAATTTGTAATTTTACATTGTCTAATAAAGGATGCAGACCGTATGCAAGGGATACATTGTCTAGCGATATTAAATTACTCATGTTCGTTTACTCTTAGGACAAATTGTAAATGCGCTATGGTAGGGTGGATTAGGCGCGCCTTTTGCGCCGTAATCCACCAAATAATGCAATTTTCGGTGGATTACGGCGCAAAAGGCGCGCCTAATCCACCCTACCATAGCGCATTTACAATTTGACCTTTAATTATCTCTTTCTTCACAAGCTAACAACCACGCTTCTTCTGTCACTTCAATTTCTTTTTTAATTTTCGCCTGATTCATAAGCGTCATCTGCAATTTTTCTTTATGCTGCGGTTCATAAATAGAAAGATCCGACAATATTAATTCCATGTTTGTTATATCATGTTGAAGTTTTTCAAGCTTATCTTCATATGTCTTTATTTTTTTCAGCAAAGGACGGCGTAGCTCACGCAATCTCGCATCTTGCTGCCGCTGCTCTTTCCGCGATACATTCCCCTCATCATTTGCCGTGGATTGAGTCGTTTGCTGCTTGCGAAACTCAATCAACCATTTTTGATAATCATCTAAATCGCCATCAAAATTGGATAACTTACCCTCTGCAACTAACAGCAATTGATCCGTTGTCGATCTCACCAAAAATCTATCATGACTCACTAATATCATCGCGCCTTCATATTCTTGCAAGGCAAGACTTAAGGCATGACGCATTTCTAAATCAAGATGATTAGTCGGCTCATCTAATAATAATAAATTAGGCCGCTGCCAAACCAGTAACGCTAAAGCAAGCCGCGACTTTTCTCCGCCAGAAAAATTTTTTACCGATTGAAATACAGTGTCGCCCATAAAACCAAAACTTCCTAAATAAGTTCGTAACTCTTGCTCAGTAGAAGACTCCGCCAAACGTTTAAGATGAAGTATAGGAGTATCTTCAAGCTGCAAATGATCAACTTGATGCTGGGCAAAATAACCTATTTTTAAACCCGTGCTAACATTACGATTTCCTTGTGCAGCAGTTAACTCTCCTGCAAGTAATTTGATTAAGCTGGATTTACCCGCTCCATTTGGGCCAAGGATAGCAATACGCTCTTTGGGCGCAATACTCATACTCAAATGACTAAAAATAATTTTTTCACCATATGCAATACTGGTTTTTTCCAAAGTCAGTAAAGGCGTAGGACATTGCTTAGGTGGCTTAAATTCAAATTGAAAAGGTGAGTCTGCATGCACAGCACAAATTAAATCCATACGCTCTATCGCTTTTAATCGACTCTGCGCTTGTCTGGCTTTTGTTGCTTTCGCGCGAAACCTATTTACAAAAGATTGTAAATGCGCCAAATGTTTTTGTTGTTTTTCATATGCTGCTTGCTGAAGTAATAAATCAGCCGCGCGTTGTTTTTCAAAAGCTGAATAATTACCTGCATAAATTTTTAAATTCTGATTAAACAAATGCGCGACGTGATCTACTGTCTGATCAAGGAAATCCCTGTCATGTGAAATAAGCAGTAATGTTCCGGGATATCGTTTTAACCATTGCTCTAACCAGATGACTGCATCTAAATCCAAATGGTTGGTCGGCTCATCTAATAATAAAACATCAGAGCGGCACATTAATGCTTTCGCCAGATTCAATCGCACACGCCAGCCGCCTGAAAATGCACTCACTGGTTTTTGCTGCTCTGCTTCGCTAAATCCCAGACCATCTAATAATTGAGCGGCACGAGCAGAGGCTGTGTATCCATCAATGACACCTAGTTTTTCATGTAATACCGCAATTTGTATTGCATCATGATTTGCTTCGGCATGCGCTAATTGATTTTGCAATTGCCGCAATTCATTATCGCCATCTAGCACAAATTCTTTGGCAGATATTTCTAACGCTCGGGTTTCCTGAGCAACATGCGCTAATTTTATTTGCTTGGGAAATTCAAGATCACCATTTTCCGCTTGAATTTCACCGAGCAAAAGTGCAAATAAAGTGGTTTTACCCGTTCCATTTGCGCCGATAATACCGATGCGCTGTTTATGATAAATTGTCCAGTCCAAATGTTGTAATAAAACATTCTGGCCGCGGCGTAGTGTTATGTTTTGAAACTTTATCATTTCTAGTATTTACTCTCAAAACTTGCAAACCGTGTTTCAAGATTCCATTGTAATTTAGCTTTTTCATTTGCATCGAGAAATGCCTTGCAAGATGATGATATATTTTCCGATCCTAAAATATCATGAGCACATTCTAGAGTGACTTGTTGATATGCATAATCTTTCCAAAGAGATTTACCGGGTAAAAATGAATACGCTGCACTATTGCGAGAAAATGTTTTTAACGTCGTATAATTAAAATGAAAAGTATTTACTGCATATTGGTATTCTTTACTTAGATTACTACGACTAATCGCTTCATCGTCCGTTGATAATGAAACTGGAACATCATGCTGCATATATAAAGGTAATGGATGTTCTTTTCCACTCACATTAAGTATTTGTTCATTACTCGATAAATTAATCTCAACCATAATATGTTCTGCAGACATCTTCTGCAAAATTGCATCAGCATTATCTTCATATGCAATATCTACGCCGTGCCCAATACGATTAGCTTTTGCAATTTCAACTGCATCATGAATATGAAATTTCAAACCTGATTCAGGAACTAAAGCATCATTCAATTCACCTGCATGTAAACTAATGTAAACGTTCGGATAAAGCTCATGCAAATAGCTAACCATTTGCATATGCAGTTTATAATCATGCATGGAAATTTTGCCATCTTCCGGCTGCACCATATTGATTCCAACTACATGCTGCCCTTTACTTGCCGCTTCAAAACCTGCGAGCAATTGTGCAAATACCATTTCAGGAGGTTGTTCGCGTAAGACTTGATAAAGGTATCGCACTTTCACATTGCAACCAGGATTTGTCTGATTAGCATCGCATGCAAGAATAGACCGCATTTTTACTTCATCTTGTTCTAATGAAGTGGAAATGCTTTTTATAATAATATCAAAATCAGCTGCCAATAATTTTTCCCGCATTTTATTGAAATCTGAATTCCAACCTAATTTTTTACCTAATAAACCGGATTTATTCTTATCTGCTGTGACCATTAATTCCAGATATGCTGTATTTTCAGCTCCTGCGCGTGCCACAATTTCTGCGAGCATTTCGCCAGAATGACGTTTGGTAATTAAACTGAATTTACTAAACGTAGAAAAGAAATGGTCGTGTCCAGATTCTTTGCCGTGAGTAAAATGCCGCATTGACCAGGCATCAATAATTTTATCGTAGAGAACGACATCTTTTACTGCGTTATTTAATAATTCTTCCGTGCTACACCCTTTGTTTTTGGAAACTACAAGTGTCGCTGTATCAATGCATAAATTATCACTGTATGCGTACTTAATTAAATTCTCAGCATATGAAGCGCCGGATTCGTGGTTATGTAAATCCCCACCTTTGGGCAGGGCTTGCAGGAATTCAGCAAGCTTATGGTGGTTGGTTTGTATAGAGTTGAAATATTTTTCCGTGTTCTCAGTGGGTGATTGGGCGAAGCTCACTGTGGCAAGGAAAAATAGAATGGTGCTGAGTAAATATTTAATTTTCATGGTGCCTCGTTAAGTACATCGTACTATCGTAGGGTGGATTAGGCGCGCCTTTTGCGCCGTAATCCACCGAAAAAACGCATTCATCGGTGGATTACGGCGCAAAAGGCGCGCCTAATCCACCCTACAATAGCGATTTATTTTTTATTTATAAAATTAATAATCCCCGAAAAATCCTTCTCCCCTTCTCCCTTATTCACATACCTCTCATACAACTCCGTCACTGCCGTACCAAGCGGAATCGCTGAATCAACCCCCTCCGCTGCATGATGCGCAAGACGCAAATCTTTCAACATC
>Ga0206929_1049_pt1 | contig 31895 bp, 24 predicted proteins | sample Alteio_BWOrgHeat_19_FD_152929 | JGI IMG/M metagenome (GOLD analysis project Ga0206929, IMG submission 152929) | Enriched cells from forest soil in Barre Woods Harvard Forest LTER site, Petersham, Massachusetts, United States -... | ecosystem: Environmental > Terrestrial > Soil > Temperate forest >...
AAAATTCAACGAGTTCAGGTGGCGCTTTCGGATCTTGCGGAACCGACGGCCAGTATTGTTCAAATCCCTGGAATAAAATCCGGCCCACCAGCATCGTGTCTACCGTTTTTTGCAGATCCGGTATCAGAAACTTTCCGATTTCATCGTCATTCATAGTTGCCCAATCCAGTTCATCGTGGGGACCACATACAAAACCATCAAGGGAAATGTGCATAAACAGAATTACTTTTCTCATAGTAAATGTTTGAGATCCAAAACTATTATTATTCATTTAGAAAGAAGGGTGCGAAAACGGCGATAATAGGGCGAAACGCGACTCTTTGAGTGTACTTACTGATAAATATGGTGACTGACATTCATGTGAAGTAATACTGGATCCCTAAAAAGTTTAACTTTGTTTTCAATTCTGTATTTATGAAACCGTTTGCTTTGTCATTTTGTTTTTCACTGGCTACAGTTATTACATCGGCCCAAATAACTTCGGACGACAATTTGGAGAGGGTTAAGACAGCCAATGGCATTCTGCAGGGTACTGAGATTTCAGGTATTTATATATTTAAAGGAGTTCCCTTTGCGCAACCGCCCGTTGGTGATTTAAGATGGAAAGCACCTCAACCTGTAAAGAACTGGGAAGGAACACGAAAAGCTGATCATTTTTCTGCAAGACCAATGCAATTGCCCATTTTTAGCGATATGAATTTCAGGTCGCCGGGCGCTAGCGAAGATTGTCTTTATCTGAATATTTGGACGCCGGCTAAAACCGGGAACGAGCTATTGCCGGTTTTAGTTTTTTTCTATGGTGGTGGAATGAAAGCCGGCGATGGATCAGAATATCGTTATGATGGCGAATCCATGGCCAGGAAGGGTATTGTTGCCATAACAGTAAATTACAGACTTGGCGTATTCGGATTTCTCGCACATCCCGAACTCAGTCAGGAGTCGACGTTTCATGGATCAGGAAATTATGGACTGATGGATCAGACAGAAGCGCTCAGATGGCTGCATAAAAATATCGCAGCATTTGGAGGAAATCCTGATAATATTACGATTGCGGGTGAATCTGCGGGTTCATCTTCGGTTTGTGCCCAGATTGTTTCTCCGCTCGCGAGAAATTTGTTTGCAGGAGCCATAGGGGAAAGTGGTTCTATTCTGAAAATGAGTTCCGTCGTAAAGCTGAAAGAAGCCGAGCAAATCGGTCTTGCATTTTCCAAAACGGTGAACGCAAATTCTTTAAAGGAACTGAGAGAAATGCCGGCTGAGCAACTTTTAAATGCAACAGCCAAACCGAACCGGGATGATTTTCCACTGGATATTGACGGGTATTTTTTTCCTGAATCTCCAGTTACCATTTATAAGGCGGGTAACGTGGCCAGGGTTCCCGTTGTTATCGGGTGGAATTCTGAAGAATCGAATTGGAAATCCATATTGGGAAATGCAGAACCGACAAAAGAAAATTATGCGAACGCAATCAAAAGATTATATCCGGGGAATGCAGATGAGATATTGAAACTGTATGCAGTGAACAATGATTCCGATGTCATCGTCGTCGCAACTTCTTTGGCTTCCGACAGAACAAATGCGTTTGGGTCATGGCGGTGGGTTGACTTCCACGCAAAAACTAACAGTCCGGTTTATAGATATTTTTTTACGAAAGCCAGACCAGGATTGATGGCAGACGTCAATAAATCTCCACGCAAAGATGCTTCCGATGCTCAGGCAGCTGAAAAAAATTTCAGCGGTCTGGGTATTTTACAGGGAGCCGTCCATTCCGCAGAGATTGAATATGCCCTGGGTAATCTTCCCAGTAACCGGGTGTATGACTGGCAACCTTCGGATTATATGGTTTCGACGATCATGCAGGATTATTTTGTAAATTTTATCAAGACCAAAAATCCCAATGGAACCGGATTGCCTTACTGGCCGCTATATCAAAGCTGGCAAAAGGATCCTATTATGTTTATTGGTTACGATACGCATCGTGCGCCAGACAAAACAAGAGAACGTTATCTGTACTTTGATAAAATCAATGGTAATTGAAAAGAGCCTAGCCAATTTTTAAAATTACGTCCCCCATTTGCGGATGGCCTGTACACGTTAATATGAGTCCCTTATCCAGGTCTTTGTAGGTGAGCACTTCATTGTTAGAAAGCCATACTTTTCCGGATTTACAAATGGCCGCACAACTTCCGCATATACCGGTTTCACAACTAAAGGGAAGATTCAATTTTATTTTTTTTGCTGCCTGCAGGATGCTATCAGGATATTGAACTGGAAATTGAAAGTCGGACCCATTGAATTGAATAGTCACCTGATATGTATTTTTGTCCGGAGGTGTACGATGAGCCAGCTTTTTGTTGCCCGGATTAAAATCTTCTTTTTTGATGTTTTCGCCTGGAAAACCTTCTTCGAGCAAAAGGAATATAATCATGCGCATGTAATTCTCTGGTCCGCAGGTATAAAATAATATTTCCTTACGGTCAAATTGTTTGATTGTCAGGAATTCAAGAAGAAGTTCGCGGTTTAAACGTGCTTTTCTCAGGTCCGATTCAGCGCTAAACAGAAAATGTACCTGTAATTGCCGCGGATGATCATGTTCGAGACTTTTTAATAAGTCATAAAATGCCGTGGATTCGATTGAAGGATTACTATATGCCAGGAATACAAAAATATCCCTGTGGTCGCTCAGCACCGTTTTGATCAGGGACAGAACAGGTGCAATGCCGCTGCCGGCAGCGAAAAAGTAAATATGCTTAAACGATTGTATGTTATCCGGAATACGAAAGAATCCTGCTGCACCGGTTGTGAAAACCTGATCGCCGATCCGGGTGTGATCCACCAGTTTTCTTGAAAAAAAACCATTGTCAATACGTTTCACTGCAATGGCAAGCGGTTCATTCAAGGCGGGCGATGATATGATCGAATAAGATCTGCGGATCTCCTGTTTCCCGGAATTATCCACAAGGGTTAAAAACTGACCGGATTCGTATTTGATGGAATGTCCATTGCGGAAAGTGAAAGTTTTAAAATTACGGGTTTCTTCCCGTATGTTTTCAACTGTAAGGGACACATAACTTATCGAAGAATCTGAAACAACCGTTGTCAACACTATTTTTTTGAATTCGGGTTAGTAATATGACCATACATTGTATGGGTGTCGTAATATAAAATTATACAATGTATGTGGTGCAACTTTTGATGTAACAGAAAAGATTCTTACATATGCTCATATCATGATTGTTAAACGCCCGAAGATCCGGCCATGGATGCTAAAAAAAGAGATTCTTATTCTTTTTTTTGGGTTGCGTGATAGTAGAACGACGATACTGGCCAAGTTGCCAGCCATTTTATCCATTATTTATCTGCTCAGTCCCATTGACCTGATTCCCGATTTTATTCCGTTCTTTGGTTATATTGATGATATCGTAATCGTTCCTTTATTGCTCAATGTAGCCATCAAAATGTTGCCAGCCGTTGTAAGGGAAGAAAGCATTGAAAAAGCGAACCGGAATCAGGTTAAATTTAAAATGATCATAACACTGCTGATCGTAGTCGTCATTGCGCTTCTTGTCGGAATGTTCTTTCTTCTCCGACGTCTGATTAGTCACTAAAAGGTCGCTCCCTGTGGCATCATTTTTTATATATACAGGCAGATCGGATAAAAAATAAAAAAAAGTATATGAAAAAGTTAGGACTCATTGTATTTATGATGTTGGGTGTGGTATTTGTAACCCGGGCGCAGGTGGATACTGCAGTAAAAAAAGCAGGTAATAAGACAGCTGAACTGGCTTCTAAAGGAAAATCTGCGGTTGTAGACGAAGTATATAAAGATAAAGTCGGTCCTGCCGGCCAATCGCCTATCTATATCGATCACAGTTCCAAATACTATTATGTGGATAAAAAGGGCAAAAAGGTATACGTGTCTAAGGCTTCTCTGAAAGATAAACCGAAGACCTAGTCACGGTTTCCTCGTCATATTTTAAAAAGCACCGGCATCCGTGGTGCTTTTTTTATTTAACCTGATAACATCTATATTCATGGTACAACATTAACGATGCCATGCCACCCGATTCACCCAGGATCAATAACAGATCTTTAAAACAAAACACATACGATGCCATTGTAGTAGGATCCGGTATCAGCGGGGGCTGGGCCGCGAAGGAACTTTGCGAGCGGGGATTAAAAACACTGGTTCTGGAAAGGGGCAGAAACGTGGAACACATCAAAGACTATCCCACAGCCAATCTTGCGCCCTGGCAATTTGAGCACCACGGCGCCATTTCTGAAGCAATGCGAAAAGAACAGCATATCCAGATTCGTGGCTTTTGCAATGAAACCAATAAACATTTTTTTGTAAACGACCTGGAACATCCCTATACGCAGGTAAAACCATTTGACTGGATCCGGGGATATCATGTAGGCGGGAGGAGTTTGATGTGGGGACGCCAGTGTTATCGCTGGAGCGATCTGGATTTTGAAGCTAATGTCAAAGACGGCCATGGAGTGGACTGGCCGATCCGTTATAAGGACATTGCAGCCTGGTACAGCTATGTTGAGAAATTCGTCGGTATCAGCGGTTCGAAGGAAGGTTTGCCACAGTTGCCCGACAGTGAGTTTCTGCCTCCGATGGAAATGAATTGTCTCGAAAAGCATATTACAGAAAAAATAGGTGAAGAATTTTCAGACGGACGTCGGATGATCATCGGAAGGGTTGCAAACCTCAGCAAAGGACTGAATGGACGGGGGCCCTGTCAATACAGGAATATGTGTGACAGGGGTTGTCCGTTTACCGGCTATTTTAGCAGTAATGGCGTAACGCTTCCGGCTGCAAAGGCAACGGGCAATCTGACACTCAGACCATTTTCCATAGTGGAAAAAGTGATATATGATAAGGATAAAAAAAGGGCGGCTGGTATCCGGATCATCGATGCGAATACCAAAATGACTGAAGAATATTTTGCAAAAATTATTTTCCTTAATGCATCCACCATCGGAACTACGGCGATACTCCTGAATTCAGTTTCCGATACACATCCGGAAGGGCTTGGAAATGACAGCGGCGCACTGGGACGATATTTAATGGATCATCATTATCATGTGGGTGCGGGTGCAACGTTTGATGGATTTCAAGACCGTTATTTTTATGGCAGAAGGGCGAATGGAATATACATTCCAAGGTTTCGAAATATTAATGACAAGACTATTCAGAAGGATTATGTTCGCGGATTCGGGTATCAGGGAGGCGCCTACCGGGGAAGGGTAACCGACTTAGAAGGAATCGGTGAATCTTTGAAAACAAAACTTACGGAGACAGGAGACTGGTCGATGTGGTTAGGGGGATGGGGAGAACATTTGCCCCATCCGGATAATCGGGTCAAATTAAGTAAGGATAGAAAAGATCAATGGGGTTTACCCCTGATGGAGTTTGATTGTATCTGGCGGGAAAATGAGCTATCCATGCGTACGGATATGATGAATAGTGCGGCCGAAATGCTGGAAAAATCAGGATTGAAAAATATATATACTTTCAATGATCCTGAAGCTAATCCGGGTCTTTGTATTCATGAAATGGGTACAGCCCGCATGGGCCGGGACCCGAAAACTTCTGTTTTAAACGGACATAATCAGCTGTGGGATGCACCTAATCTGTTTGTGACTGACGGAGCCTGCATGACATCAAGCGCCAATCAGAATCCGTCGTTAACTTATATGGCGCTCACTGCCAGGGCTGTGGATTATGGGGTGGGCGAACTGAAAAAAGGAAACATTTAAAGTGTAAAGCGTAAGGCGCATAGTTTAAAACTGCATATCAATCGGTTAACCTGTCGGGTTTGTGAATTATTTTTGAAGTATTTTTCCGTCAGATTTCGGCAATATAGAAGGATATTTTCCGTTTTTATAAAAATATTTTCCATGAGAAAAATTATGGGTTTTATAATTCTTTCGGCTTTCTTTTTTTGGTTATTTGCATGTAAAAAGGAAAATAATAACAGCGCTGCTCCATCTTCGCTGACGGGAACATGGACCTTCACAGGTATGCACGCCACTACTTCAGCGACAGCCATAGACAGCGGAATTGGTTTCAGCAATAAAGATATCACGACTTCAGATTATCAGACAACGGCAAACGGAGGTACTATGACTATTTCCGGCAACACCATGACAGGGACTGGTATTACGTATACTGCTAATATTGTAGCATTTGCGACTGAATATGAAGATGGCATCCTGATTGATACGTTTTCAACTTCGATACCTTTCACTGTTCCCCCTACGAATAGTTCCTCAACATTCGAAGTCATAGGGAAAGATTCTATTCATTATACCGGGGCAAATATATTTGGGTCCGCCGGATCGGGCGCCCCTGCAGCCACCGGTTCCAAATTCTCTGTGTCTGGCAATATTCTGACACTCACTTCTGTGGTTGTAAAGGACACGGTTTCAAACGTGGGAACCGGAGAAAACCTCACTCAGCATGAAACTGCGACAGTTGTTGCAACTCTTCAGAAGCAATAACTTTTCTCAGGACTTATTATTCTTTTTAATTCTTTTTACGGCCGAGATTGACTTTACCATTGTCTTGCCTTCCATGATTTGCTTTTGATCTTTTACCTTGAGCATTGAATTGACAAAGGCCTCCTTTAATAATTTTTTCATGTACTGTTTAGGAAATTCGTTTCTGTTCTTTACCAGAAAATAACGGTATTGATTTCCGTTTCCAATCAACTTTTTTTCTGGATCTGCAATCTGGGTTCCCCAGTAGAATCCAAATTGGATATTCCGGCTGGTTCTGCCTACGGCGATATTACAAAAGACATGTCCGACGCGGTCGGTAGGCGACCATCCGAATGCGAGCGCATTATAATTATCATAAATGAGTTCGTTTGATTTGGGATATATATTCCATACAAAATCACGCAACCACAGCACCGTTTCCTGCACATCTGCCGGGAATGGTTTTAAAAACTTTTTCAGATCGGCGACATCTTCTTGTGCCAAAGAGGTTGTATTTGATATTGAAATTAGTTGTTTTTCGTTCACCTTTGACGGTTGGCAGTTGGCAGTTGACGGTTGGCGGTTGGCGGTTTATTTGCGCGTTAAGCATTATGCGTTAAGCGTTACGCGTTTAGCGTTACGCTTTAGACGCTGATCGTTTTCCATTTTCCTTTTTTGAAATAATACCAGGCGACCAGCGCAATCGATGTTTCAGCCACAGGAACCGCGATAAACGCACCGGTAGCTTTCAGATGAAAATGATAAGCGAGTATATAAGCAAGCGGTATTTGAAATAACCAGAAACAGAAAAAATTGATTATGGTAGGCGTTCTGGTATCTCCGGCTCCATTGAGGGCCTGCATCATCACCATGCTGATACCATAGAAGATATTTGCGGATCCGAACCATCGAAGAGTTAGCGTTCCATACCGTATGATGTTTTCATCGTTCGTGTAAATCCGCATGATAAAGTCCGGCAGAAAAATAAAAATGAACATAATTACGCCCATGAGAAACGCGCTATACCTGGCAGTCATGTATACGGATTGCTCTGCCCTTTGCGGATCTTTTGCTCCCAGGTTTTGCCCTACCAAAGTGGCAGCCGCATTGCTTAATCCCCACACGGGTAATAGAAAGAAAATAAAATTCCGGATTGCCAGCTGATAACCCGCAGAAGCTGCGGTTCCTCCCGTTTCAGCAACAAGCCGGGTCAGAAAAATCCAGCTGCCGCTATTAATGAAGAATTGCAAGGTTGCAGGCCAGGCAATAACAATAATCGATTTCAACAGTTTTGGATCGTAATTAAAATGAATTGCTTTAAGCCGGATCACCCCCTTACCCCGGAATAAATGATAACATTGATATAACACACCGGCAGTTCTTCCAATTACAGTGGCGATGGCTGCACCTTTCAATCCAAAATAATGAATAAATACGGGGCATAATATGATATTCATAATACTGGCGAACCAAAGACTTTTCATAGCCATGGCGGCATCACCCGCCCCGCGAAATATTCCATTGATGAGGAATAATAACATGATCGCCAGGCTTCCACCAAACATTATTTTTGTAAAAATCGCTCCTTCATTCACCACCCTGGAATCAGCTCCCATCAGAGATAAAATATTCCCGGCAAAAACAACACCCAGAATACTGACAAAGAGCGTCGCGATCAGGGAAATGATGATTGATTGCGCTGCAGCGTGAGAAGCTGCTTCCGGATCTTTCTCACCGATTCTTCTGGCTACCACTGCAGTGGCTGCCGTACTCAGACCAATGGCAATGGAATAAACCAGTGATATGACCGATTCCGTTAATCCAACCGTGGCAATCGCATGCTGTCCCAGTTTGCTTACGAAAAATATATCCACAACCGCAAAAACGCTTTCCATGCTTAATTCCAGAATCATAGGAATGGCCAGCAAAAAAATGGCTTTTGACAGACTTCCCCGGGTATAATCACGCTGCTCACCATTGAGTGATGTGCGGATGATGTGGAAAATTTTATCAAATGTTGACCGTTGGGACATTGTTGGTAGATGAATATAATTGATTTATTTAAATTACAACTTGATTCATCGTTATGGAACAAGTCAAAATTATCAAGGAAGAATTGCTGTCTGATAACTGGTACACACTAAAAAAATATACCTATGAAATATCAAAACCCGATGGAATCCGGCAGGTCCAAACCAGAGAGGTTTATGACCGGGGAAATGGAGCTGTCATATTGCTTTATAATCGGGAATTTAAAACTGTTATTCTGACACGTCAATTTAGACTACCCAGTTTTATAAACGGCAATAGAAAGGGCGTTCTGATAGAAGCCTGCGCCGGATTGCTGGACAAGGATAATCCGGAAGAAGCCATTAAGAGGGAAACGGAAGAGGAAACCGGTTATCGTATGAAGGATGTAAAGAAAATCTTTGATGCGTATATGTCGCCCGGATCCGTTAGTGAAATTCTTTATTTTTTTATCGCCGAATATACTCCATCGATGAAAGTGCATGCGGGAGGCGGTGTCGAACATGAACAGGAAGACATTGAAGTGCTGGAGATCTCTTTTGATCAGGCATACGGAATGATCGGCACGGGCGAAATCAGGGACGCAAAAACCATCATGTTATTACAATACATGAAAATCAATCAGATTTTATAATCCGGAATTCTCTTCTTTTTTATACCTGTCATTAATTTTCATTCTTACACATTTGCTTTAAGCTTTACGCTTTAGGCTTTACGCTTAAGAGGTATTTTACCGTTAAATGCCTCCATAAAAGATTTTTCATTTTAAACAAGATAACTTGAGAGATTAAGTTGTAAATAGTATTATATGGAAAAGAAATTAGAAGGACAGGTAGCCATTATTACGGGAGCGAGTAGCGGTATCGGTGCTGGTGTTGCTAAATCTCTCTCTGCCTCCGGTGCTGTTGTCGTTATCAACTATCCGGTGGCGCCTGCCCGGGATGCTGCGGAAGCTGTGCTCGCAGAAATAGTAACTGCCGGCGGAACCGGTATCACGGCCATGTGTGACGTCAGTAAAGAGGATGAGGTGCAAAAGATGTTTGCCGATACCATTCAGAAATATGGTACGGTGGATATTCTGATTAATAATGCCGGATTGCAAAAGGATTCACCCTTCGATAAAATGACGCTTGAACAATGGAATTTTGTGATCTCAGTGAATCTTACCGGGCAATTTCTCTGTGCAAGGGAGGCCATCCGGGAATTTCTGAAAAGGGGTGTAGTGTCTGCACGTTCCAAGGCCGCCGGGAAAATAATACACATGAGCAGTGTGCACGAAGTGATTCCATGGGCGGGCCATGCGAATTATGCGGCGTCCAAGGGTGGAATCATGATGCTCATGAAGACGCTGGCGCAGGAATATGCATGGAAAAAAATAAGGGTCAACAGTATTTGCCCGGGCGCCATTCAAACACCTATTAACCGGTCAGCCTGGGATACACCCGAAGCATTGAAATCTTTATTAACGCTGATTCCTTATCAGCGAATTGGCGAACCGGAAGATATTGGCCGTGCAGCCGTCTGGTTATGTAGTGATGACAGTGACTATGTAAATGGAACATCATTATTTGTGGATGGGGGCATGACATTATATCCCGGATTTACAACCAACGGTTAAGAACTATGAATCCGGAACAAGCCCGTATAAATAAACCTCTATGGAAAAAGTGGGGACCCTATGTAACAGACCGTCAGTGGGGAACTGTGCGGGAAGATTATAGTGCGCAGGGAGCCGCATGGGAATTTGTCAGTCACGATATGGCCAGAAGCAAAGCCTATCGCTGGGGGGAAGAGGGGATTGCGGGCATTTGTGATGAACAGCAATTTCTGTGTTTTGCTATTGCACTCTGGAATAAGAAAGATCCGATATTGAAAGAACGATATTTCGGACTTACTGGTAATGAGGGCAATCACGGAGAAGACGTAAAAGAATGTTATTATTATTTGGATAACACACCCACACATTCTTACATGAAGACGCTGTACAAATATCCCCACTCAGCATTTCCTTATCAGCAACTGATTGATGAAAACAGGAAAAGAGGAAAAAATGATCGGGAATTTGAACTGATGGATACGGGCATCTTCAATCAGGATCACTATTCTGATATTTTTATCGAGTATGCTAAAAATGATCCGGAAGACATCCTCATTAAAATAACGATTTACAATCGTTCTTCAGTTGAAGTGAGTCTAAATATTTTGCCCACGATCTGGTTCCGAAACACATGGGCCTGGGGTTACGATTCCTATAAGCCGGTTCTTACTGCCGCAGACCCGTCTTCGATCCGGATTCATCATCTTAAATACGGCGATTATTTTCTCTATTGTGATGGAACGCCTGAGTTACTATTTACGGATAATGAAAGCAACAATAAAAAACTGTACGGTATAGATGGGCAGCCTGGATATTTTAAAGACGGAATCAATAATTATATTGTACAGGGGGACCAGTCTGTTAATCAGTCCCTGAGTGGCACGAAGGCCGCAGCCAATTATGATATAACAGTGCCTGGAAATCATTCTGCTGTCATCAAGCTTCGATTAACAAAAACAGAAAATAAAAATCCGTTTGCTGACTTTAACCAGATTTTCGGACAGAGAAAAGAAGAAGCCGATTTTTTTTATGGAGAAATACAGACAGGCATTGAATCGGAAGATGCACGAAATGTGCAGCGTCAGGCTTTTGCTGGTCTTTTATGGAGCAAGCAGTTTTATTATTTCAATATAGATCACTGGCTGAATGGTGATCCAGAGCAACCTCAACCACCTACCGAGAGAAAAAAGGGAAGAAACCGGGAATGGAAACATCTGAATACCAAGAGTGTTATCAGTATGCCCGACAAATGGGAATATCCCTGGTTTGCTGCATGGGATTTGTGTTTTCATGCTGTTGCTTTTATGACCATCGACCCGGATTTTTCAAAGAATCAGCTATTGCTTCTCACAAAAGAATGGTATATGCATCCCAACGGGCAACTGCCTGCCTATGAGTGGAATTTTGGAGATGTGAATCCTCCCGTACAGGCATGGGCCGCATGGCGCGTTTACCGGGGAGAACAAAGATTTCACGACACGGTGGGAGACAGGAATTTCCTGGAAGCCATGTTTCACAAATTATCACTCAATTTTACCTGGTGGGTGAATCGAAAAGACGAATCAGGTAATAATCTTTTTGAGGGAGGATTTTTGGGCCTGGATAATATTGGGGTCTTTGATAGAAATCAGAAGCCACCACCGGGTGTTTCGCTCGCACAATCGGACGGTACGAGCTGGATGGCTATGTATTCACTCAATATGATGCGTATTGCTTTGGAACTGGCAAAGGAAAACGCGGTCTATCAGGATATGGCCACAAAATTTTTTGAACATTTCCTTTATATCGCTGAGGCCATGTTTAAAAATGGCGTGAAGGAGGAGGGGCTTTGGGATAGCGAAGATCAGTTCTATTATGATATGTTATATAGTAATGACGGCAAATCACTGAGTCTGAAACTTCGTTCCCTGGTAGGTCTGATTCCGCTGTTTGCCGTGGAAGTATTGGAAGATGATATTTTTTTACAGCAGAAAGATTTCGTTATCAGACTCAACTGGTTCCTGGATCACCGGCCTGATCTGGCTTCCCTGGTTTCCCGTTGGAATGAAAAAAATCCGGGTGAAAAACATTTGCTATCGCTGCTGCGCGGTAAAAGACTAACAAAAATATTGGTCAGGATGCTGGATGAATCAGAATTTCTTTCGCCTTACGGAATCCGGTCCCTGAGTAAATGTCATGAGGACAATCCATTTGCCATTTCATTGCAGGGGCAAATCCTGACGGCGCGCTATACGCCTGCCGAAGGAGACAGTTTTATGTTTGGAGGGAATTCGAACTGGCGCGGACCGATCTGGATGCCGATGAATTATCTGATCCTGGAATCTCTCAGGCGGTTTTATCAATATTACGGGGATGATTTTAAAGTGGAATATCCGACCCATTCGGGCAACTACATGAACCTTTTTACCATTTTTTTGGATTTGGCAAAACGGATGACCCGTATTTTTTTAAGGGATGAAAAAGGACAAAGGCCTGTATTTGGTTCTGACGATAAAATGCAGACGGACCCTCATTTTAAAGATCATATTTTATTCTATGAATACTTTCATGGCGATTCGGGACGAGGTGTCGGCGCATCTCATCAGACAGGCTGGACAGCATTAATAGCCAGACTATTATTTCCGATTGAAAATGAGGAAAAATGGAAGTTCCGGAATTAAAATTTAGATGACCCTTATGTATGAATAAGCTGCGCGGGTGCCTCATCAACTTCTTGATTCGATCGTTCAATTCTAAGTCGATTTGATGATTCGATATCCTTATAATATTGCAAACCCTGAAGCGGGATAATCAAGAAAAAAGACAGGTTTCATTTAACGGATAAATGATCTTGTCATGACTGAACTTAAACTGAATAACATAGCTTTAATCAAATTTCTGGTTCATGTCTTCCACTATAACAAAGACAGCCCTGGCAGGATTCTTATTGATTTTAATCTGCTCCTGCGCTGAAAATGAAAACAGCAAACCCGTTGTTTCGCCGGAGGTAAATGTCGTCACCGCCGGAAAGGAAAATATTCCCGTATACAGTGAATATGTAGGGCAGGTCTATGGCCTGACGGATGTGAATATAGATCCCCGGGTTCAGGGGTGGATAACGGGTATTCATTTTAAAGAAGGTTCCCTGGTTCAAAAAGGAAGTTTATTATATACCATTGATGATCAGCCTTATGTTAATACGGTCGAAGCTGCCAAGGCTGAAGTGGCGAGAACTCAAACCCAGATGGAAAATCGGAGGTCTGAGCTTGACAGGGTGAAACCTCTCGCTGAAATGAATGCACTGAGCCAACGTGACCTGGACGATGCGAAGGCTTCCTATGCTGCTGCACAAAGCGAAGTAAAAATTGCTGAAGCCAGACTGGATAATGCAAAAATTGAACTGGGTTATACCCGGATTACTGCACCCATTACAGGAATCATCGGCATATCCAAAGTGCAGATCGGAGATTATGTCAATTTAGTTTCCGCAGGTAACGGTATTAATGTAGTCTCATCACTGGGTGATGTCAGGGTTCGTTTCCCGATTTCTGAAAATGATTACCTGAATTTTCTGCGGGAATACAAAAAGGATCCCAAATCCAATAATTTTCTCGAGGTGCCGGTTGATCTCATTCTGGGAGACGGGAGTGTTTTCGGTGAAAAAGGAAATTTGCAATTAACGAACCGCCAGATAGATCCGAGCACAGGATCCATACTGATTCAGGCACTTTTCAAAAACGCTTCAGGTATATTAAGACCCGGACAATATGTCAAAGTCCGCTTCCGGAGTGGTGAATATAATAATGCGATTCTTATACCGCAGCAGTCTGTCAATCAGCTTCAGAATGTTTTCCAGGTCTTTTTACTTACCGATAGCAACAAATTAAAACCAACGCTGATCAAAGTAGGCAGCCGGGTGGGAAGCAACTGGATCGTCACGGACGGGTTAAAGGAAGGAGACAAAATTGTCATAGTGGGAAGTACCTTTTTAAATCCAGCGATGACCGTCAAACCGGTCATGTTAAAATGGAACTATGATTCCACATCGAAGGATTGAAGATCCGCGGAAAAATTTTCCAACTATAATGTATGAGTGAGTTTTTTATCAGAAGGCCGATCGTCGCAATGGTAATTTCCATATTTACCATTATTCTGGGCGTATTGATTTTGAAAGGGGTGCCCATTTCACAATACCCGAGCATTACGCCGCCGATGATTAAAATTACTGGCGCTTATAGCGGAGCCAATGCTGTAAATGTGGAACAATCCGTTGCCACGCCCATTGAGCAGGAAGTAAATGGCGTTGAAAACATGATCTACATGCAATCCATCAATGCCAATGATGGGAGCACAACCATTCAGGTTTCTTTTGAAGTGGGTACCAACCTGGATAATGCCAATATGCTCACACAAAACCGTGTGGCGATAGCGACTCCCAGCCTCCCTGCGCCTGTAAAAGAATTAGGTATCAGTACGAAGAAATCTCTGGCTTTTCCAATGATGATTGTTTCATTGTACTCACCCAATAATACTTATAATGCGCAATTCATAAATAATTATTCCTATATCAATGTGGTCGATCAGATCAAGCGTTTGAAAGGAGTAGGAGATGTGGTTGTCTTCGGCGCAGCTCAATACGCTATGCGTATCTGGCTAAAACCCGACCGTATGAATACCCTGGGCATTTCAGTAGAAGATGTAACCAATTCATTAAAAGTTTACAATAATATTTATCCGGGCGGATCTTTTGGTAACAATCCCGCGCTACCCGGAATACAAAATACCTATACAGCACAGTTACAATCCAGGCTGGTTAGTGTTGAAGCATTCAACAGGATTATACTAAAATCAAATTCAAGCGGCGCATTGGTAAGGCTAGGTGATATTGCCAGAATTGAATTGGGAACAGAAAATTATTCACAATCCTGTCGCTACAACGGACGGAATGCTTCTGCCATCACAATTTATCAGGTTCCGGGTAGTAATGCACTTGACCTTGCGGCAAGCATCCGGAAAACCATGTCTGAATTGAAACAGAATTTTCCGGACGATTTGGATTTTACATATTCACTGGATACTACTTTGGCAGTGAGCGCGGGCGTAGATGAAATAATGCACACCCTGATTGAGGCCCTCGTATTGGTTATATTGGTTGTGTTTATTTTTTTACAGGACTGGCGCGCTACCCTGATCCCGCTGTTAACGGTGCCGGTATCACTCATTGGTACTTTTATATTTTTTCCATTGCTAGGGTTTTCTGTGAATGTATTGTCCCTTTTGGGTATGGTACTGGCTATCGGACTGGTAGTGGATGATGCTATTGTGGTCGTGGAAGCCGTGATGCATGAAATTGAAAAAGGACTTAGTCCCAAAGAAGCTACCAGCAAAGCTATGAAGGAGGTAGCCGGGCCGGTCGTGGCCATTGCTATTGTTCTTTCTGCCGTGTTTATTCCGGTTGCACTGACCGGCGGTATCACCGGAAGACTATATCAACAATTCGCCATTACCATTGCTGTATCGGTTTGTTTGTCGGCCTTTAATGCACTTACATTAAGTCCTGCTCTGGCGGCACTGCTGCTGCGACCTAAGAAAGAAGGAAAGAAAAAAAACCTGCTCGAACGATTCTTCGGATCTTTCAACCGCGGGTTTGACAAATTTACAAACGGCTATGCCCGTGTAGCCGGATTCTTTGCCAGGAAATTAATTATCGCGCTGATTATCCTGGCAATTATCACGCTGGCTGCCGGTTCGCTTATGAAAAATGTTCCTGGTGGTTTTGTTCCGGAAGAAGATGAGGGGTATTTTTTGATGGGGGCTTTATTACCCGACGCGGCTTCTTCAGAAAGAACAGATTCCGTTACCCATAAACTGGAATCCATAATAAAACAAATACCGGAAATTCAATCCTATACTGTTATCAATGGGTATAGCATATTGTCGAGCACCAACTCAAACAACTCGGGAACTGTTTTTGTGCAGCTAACGCCCTGGCATGACCGAAAAAGAACAGCCAGGGAGGTAATCAGGGAAGTGAATCAAAAATGCGCCCTGGGTGTTACGGAAGGAACGATTATCGCGGTAAGCCCTCCACCGATTCCCGGACTGGGTAATGCAGCGGGATTTACATTGGAGATCCAGGACAAATCAGGACAATCTCCAACATTTCTCGGTGATCAGGCTCAGAAATTTATTCTGGCGGCCAGAAAACATCCGGAAATAGGAAGCATTTACACTCTTTTCCGTCCGAATGTTCCTCAGAAAAGTATCATTATCGACAAGGATAAAGTTGAAAAACTCGGCCTGAGCCTGAATTCCGTCAATAGTACCATTTCAAGTCTTTTGGGAAGTTCTTTCGTAAATAATTTCAATGAATTTGGCAGGCAGTACAAGACCTATATTATGGCAGATGCGCCCTTTAGAATGATACCCAGTGACCTGAGCCAGTTTTCCATCCGTGATGCGCTTGGTAATATGGTTCCGCTTTCTACGCTTGCCATTGTCAAAGACACAACGGGTCCTCTCTACACAAACAGGTTTAATCTTTACCGCACCGCCGAAGTTTCCGGCTCACCTGCACCTGGATATTCATCTTCACAGGCTTTAGATGCACTGGCAAAGGCAGCGAATGAATCTTTGCCAAAAGGAGTGGGGTTTGCATATAGTAATATGTCATTTCAGGAAAAAGCAGCAGAAGGTCAGAGTGGATTTGTTTTTATCATGGCGCTTGTATTTGTATTTTTTATCCTGGCTGCCCAATATGAAAGCTGGAGCCTGCCGTTTAGTGTTTTGCTGGGCACTCCATGGGCGATCATGGGAGCTATGTTGGGACTATTTTTGGCGCGGTTGTCTTCGGAGAGTTATGTAAATAATGTATTTGCGCAAATCGGACTGGTCATGCTGATCGGGTTAAATGCAAAAAACGCCATCCTGATCGTTGAATTTGCCAAAATGAAACTGGACGAAGGCATGTCAGTTATGGACGCAGCGATAGCGGGAGCCAGATTGCGGTTCCGGCCAATCCTCATGACCTCTTTTGCATTTATCCTCGGAGTGATTCCGCTGGTACGTGCATCCGGAGCAGGGTCGGAGTCCAGAAAAGTAATGGGTATGGCGGTGTTCAGTGGAATGATTGCCGCCACAGCACTTGGTGTTATCCTGATACCGGCTTTTTTTGTGCTGATAGAAAGAAAAAAGAAAATGAAACCCAAAATGGAAGAAACGAAATCATCCGACTCAACCCAACATATTTAAGAGTATGAAAAGGAAAGGAAAATACGGTTTGTTCCTATTGAGTGTTTTGCTTTTGACCGGTTGCATGGTTGGAAAAAAATACAACAGACCGGCGACTCCGGCAAATATTACTTATCCGGATGCTACAAATATGGATACCTCGGCTCTTGCGACGTGGTTTGAAATTTACCACGATACGGCGTTGCAGTCACTCATTAAAATGACCATAGACAGCAACCGGGATCTCCTTACCGCAGCTTCACGTATGCAGGAAGCCCTGGCTTTATCGGGAGCGGTTAAGGCGAATATGTATCCTAAGTTAAGCTATCAGGCTTCTGCAGGTGGCGGGAAAGCGGGTTCGGACGCAACCAAAATAGCTGGCGGAGTGGACGGTGGTCTATTGAATGTGTTCGGCGTGTTGAATTGGGAACTTGATGTTTGGGGAAAATTGCGTCTTCAAAGTCAGGCTGCTGTAGATGACTTCCTGGCTAGCAGTGCTTACCGTGATGCCCTGCAGGTTAGTTTGGTGGCCGAAGTGGCCTCTGACTACTTTTTGTTACGTGACCTTGATAATAAATTGGTGATTTCACAGAATACACTGGAGGGAAGGAAAAAGAACACCCAGATCATTTCAGATAAATTCCAGCACGGATATGTTTCAGAACTGGATCTGTTGCAGGCACGTCAACAGGAAGCCATTGCTGCGGCGGCGATCCCGGGTTTCCGCCGTCAGGCCATCCTGACTGAAAACGCGATCCGGGTTCTGACTGGATTGGGCCCGGGGCCTGTTACTCGCGGCGCCAGCAATTATGACCAGATGTTGTCACCCGATATTCCCGTTGGCCTGCCATCTCAACTGCTGGAAAGAAGGCCCGATGTGGTGGCTTCGGAATTCGCATTGCAGGCACAATTTGCGAGGATCGGAGTTGCCCAGGCTAACCGTTTTCCAACGATCAGTTTAACAGGGGCGCTTGGATTTGCCAGTCCGCAGTTATCCACCCTTTTGACAAGTCAGGGTTTTGTAGCCAATGGATTCGGATCGCTGATAGGCCCCCTGTTCAATTGGGGTCAGAATAAGAAATTGGTTGAAGTGGAAAAAAGGAGAACAGAGCAATTATATTATCAATATCAACAGACCGCATTAAATGCATTTGCCGATGTGGACAATGCACTGGCTTCTTACCGGAATCTGAATGAAGAGCACGCAGCCAGAAAATTACAGGTTGAGGCTGCCACTAAGGCATTGGTGCTTTCACAAGCCCGGTATGACAACGGATACACTTCATATCTGGAAGTGATTATCATGCAAACGAATTTATTTGATGCCCAGCTTTTTGAGTCCACTGCTCTTCAGGAAAAACTGAATTCCATTGTTTCACTTTATAAAGCACTTGGCGGTGGATGGAATTAATATAAATATTTATATGCATCCCAATCATTTCGATTTAATACCTGCCTTTTACCTCGCAGTGCCCTTTTTGTTTTTGCTGATCCTGATTAACTATCTGGGGTACCGGTTTAAAGGATATCATATCAAAAAATTCCCCGGGACGGAACATGTGGGTATTGGCCCTACAGAAGGGTCACTTCTTGGTTTAACGGCGCTGTTGCTGTCCTTTACTTTTGGTATGTCGGCCGCAAAATTTGAGACGCGCCGTCAACTTATTGTTTCTGAAGCCAATGATATAGGCACATCCATTTTAAGAAGTGATATGTACCCTGATAGTATACGGAACATTTTGCGCGCTGATTTTAAAAATTATCTGGAAACTAGGATCTCTTATTACAATGTCGGAGATGATGAAGAGATGATTAAAAAAACATTGGAGCAGTCAGATTCCATTTCTGGCATTCTCTGGAAACGGGTCGCTTTTCTTTCGCATGATTTGAATAATCGTGTCGCCAGCGAACAAATGATTCCTTCGATGAATGCGACGATTGATATAGTCACGACCCGGGAAGCCGCACGGAAGTCCGCTGTGCCCGGCATGATTTTAATCGTTTTATGTACTTTAATCCTTGTGTCCGCTTTTCTTTCCGGATATGGCAGCAAAAACCTGGAAAGAAATAAAGTGCTGGTAGTCGCTTTTGCACTCATTACCACATTAGCCCTGTACCTCGTAATCGATTTGGACAAACCCCGTCAGGGATTTGTAAATCTCAATGATGCCGAGCAGTTAATGGTAAATCTGAGAACCCTTTTCCCGGAACACCCATAGGATTGCAAATGGCAATTTTTCCTATATTTTTATGTGACTATTAAAAATTCAATTTTGGAATTGATTCCTGTTTTGGAGCACGTGGACGAAAATATCGCATTTACCAAAAACCCGCTTTGTCAGGATAGTATTTATATGTCGATTGATTTCTATAAAAAGGTGGGATTCGCGCCACCATGGATATGTTATTATGTCAAGGAAAATGACGACCTGGTCGGGTGCGCCGGATTTAAGGGAAAACCTGTTAATGGTACGATCGAAATTGCTTATGGTACATTTGAAAAATTCAGGAATCAGGGAGTCGGAACCAAAATATGTAAAATTCTGGTCGGTCTCTCGTTAAAGACAGACCCAACCATCCGAATTACTGCCAGGACGTTGCCTGAAAATAATTTTTCAACCAGGATACTTCAGAAAAACAAATTTCAATTTATGGGAAACGTCAACGATCCTGAAGACGGGGAAGTTTGGGAATGGGAATATAAATCTGATACTAACAATGAAAAATAGTTACAAACTTTTGTCGGTTCTTTTTGTCAGCTGCTTTTGCTTTTTTAGTTTTTCTTCTATTGCTGCATCAAAAGATACGCTCAAGGCCGGTTCGCTGCAACCTTACGGAAGGTATTTTCAAAGTTCAAATGGAAATCTCGAACTGATCAGTTCTGCTGTGCACTTTGGTTTTCGATTCACAGGTCCAGACTGCAGCATATTTGCGGCTCTTTCTGATCCGACGGCTCATAATTATATACAGTACACAGTGGATGGTATTTATTTCAGGAGAATTAGAGTGTCGGGTAATGCGAGCCACTCCTATGATATCGTCGGTCTTGGTAAGGGCCAACACACCATCTGGGTTTATAAAGCGACCGAAGCAACTACCGGTCCTATTTTCATCCAAAAAATCGTGGGTCATGAAATTAGTGCAGTGAAAGTTCCTGACCGGGCATTAATTGAGTTCATCGGTAACAGTATAACCTGTGGTGCAGCAGCAGATCCGTCAGAGATTCCTTGTGGCACTGGCGTATATCATGATCAGCATAATGCCTATTATGCATACGGACCAAGAGTGGCCAGAATGCTCAAGACAAATTTTATTTTAAGCAGCGTAAGTGGTATCGGGATTTACAGAACATGGAATATGGATGGTCCATCCATGCCGCAGGTCTACGAAAAAATGGATTTCCTGGTAAACAGCAAAAGAAATTGGGATTTTAAAATGTTTAAGCCACGAATTGTAAGTATCGCCCTGGGAACAAATGATTTGAGTGATGGAGATGGAAAGACCCCGAGATTACCATTCGACAGCATTGTATTTATAAATAATTATGTTCGCTTTATTGAATTGGTTAAATCGAAATATCCGAAAGCCCGGTTAGCCCTGCTCAGCAGTCCGATGTTAAATGGTAACAAGCGAATGACGCTGCAAAATTGCCTTACGATTGTAAAAGGCCGTATTGATAAAAAATATCCATCAGGTAAAAAGGTGGCTCTGTTTTTCTTCAAGCCAATGACTACCCGTGGATGTGGTGGTCACCCCAGTGTGGAGGATCATGAAATACTTGCAAAGGAACTGGCGCCTTTTTTTAAAAAACTGATTTAGGATTGTCCTTTCCCACTCTTTAGTTTTTCCTTGGCCAGATTCTCCTTTACCTTCCATTTCACCATGGCAGTGATCAGTTTAACAGGAATGGGTTTATCAAACGGGAATCTTACAGCGCCTTTCGAAGTTTCATAAGATTTCAGTTTTTCCCTGAAGGCAATGATCGGACTGGCGGTTGGATAGAAGCCATAATGTTTTTTTGCCGCTGAAAAAAATGCCAGCATACCTTTTAACCTGTATGCCGGCATTTGATAACTGATTGTTTCTTCTGCTCCGGGTGCTGCTGTTTTTATGGTTTTTCTTAATAAGTCCAGTCCTTTTTTCACGGAAGGCGGGTGTAAAGCTATATATTCATCTACTGTCGTGAAAAGTCCCTTTTCTTTCATACGAATAATAAACTTTCCGGAAATTTTTACATATGTTCTGAGGAACGAAAGAACAGGATTTACCCGTTACGGACGGTTTATTTAATGTCCTCCGAAATCAAACACCAGTCCTCCTGTAAGTCCGAATTGAAGTATGGTTGCATAAGTCGTATACACATACCCGTAATAAAATGCAGTACCCGTCGCCTGCGAACTGGACAACAGCTGTGCTCCGATTTTAATACCAAATGAACTGGACATTTTGAATTTTACACCGGCTTTAACATCCCATGCAAACTTGGTAGCTGAGGTCGATCCCTGAAAATTGCTTTTATAAAATGCCGCTCCCAAACCCAGACCGCCGTAGGGCTGGATTTTGGGATTGGCCATATAATATTGTTCAAAATTTAAAAGGAGATAAGAAACGACAGTATTGGAATTAAATGTTTGAGTGGGGAAATAAGTAGTTGTAGGTGTTCCGGTACTTTGGTATTGATATAATATTTCCAAACCGGTACCCTGGGCATTTACTCCTTCTGCGGAAGCACCCCACATGCCGCCGGCATTGATATAAGTGTAGGCATTACTATAATTGATTTTATCCCTGAACGTGTACCCACCAAAAGCATTGATTGACAAATGCTGCGAATATCCAGCTACCACTATACATAACAGACCGACGGATAAGACGATAGTTTTTTTCATAAATAGTTAATTGAATATAAAATTCGGATTTATAACGTAAGAACTACTCATTTTAAATGGTTTTACTGTTAAACGGTAGTAAAACTGTTACTATTTACTGAGTGCTATTTTTCAAATGATAAAGCCGGCGTGTTAGAAAGAGGTGTGCATTTTACAACGTATCTGTTAGCAGAAATTTATAACGATATGTTCATTGACAATTTGTATATTCTTATTTTCCAGGTGTGATCAGAATATTCCGAAATTCTATCGGACCATGATCTCCCTGCATCATAATGGGACCTGGTTCTCCTTCATTACTATCCAGAGCACCCCCGGTGATACCGGGAATCTCCTGATTAAATATGACGGTTTTGCCATTCACGGCGAGGGTTACCAATCGGCCAACGAGTGTGACATCGTAACTTTGCCATTCCCCTGCGTTTTTGGCAAGCATTTCATGGGGAGCAATAAAACCATAAATGGCACCGAGATAATCCCTTGATGCTTCCTTTCCTTTACTGTCAACAATCTGAATTTCGTAGCGCCCTCTTAAATAAACGCCGCTGTTACTGCCCGCGGGGTAACGGAATTCAATATGTAATTTAAAATCATTAAATAACCGGTCGCTGATGATATTGGATCCCGAAGCAGGACTTTTCATAATTCCATTTTCTACGATCCATTGATTCGTTCCATTTGTATGCCAGCCCTTCAGATCTGTTCCATCAAATAATTTAATTTGTTCTCCCCATGAGGGTTCGGTTGTTCTCCAAAGAGACGGTGCACGAGTGCCGGATAAAGTAAATTTTTTGCCGTCCGGCATGGTAAGCCATCCTGCGAGCGTGTCTCCCTGAAATCGGGCCTCAAAAACAAGATCACCGGAGGCGGTATCCCATTGTGGCGGGATAGAAAAACGAACGGTTCCATCGTCGAAATTTATTTTTGAAATGGGTCTGGCGCTGCCGCCCTGACCAACATACTGGCCGACCAGCGTGCGCGTGCCGGAATGGTGAATCTCCAGCCAGGCTGGATAAGTCTTTCCCGCATTGTATAAAGTGAGGTCATACCTGCCTTCTACCGGAGATTCGAAAAATTTATCTCCTGAATAGGCGAAAGAGTTTGAAATAAAAAAAACTAGAAGTAAAACGTAAGCAAGACCGATTGCGGATATTTTTTTCATATGACTTAAAACTTAGTCCGATTAAGATATTTAAAATTACTGAATGCTTTCCCACCAGGATGAAAATATTTGATCTGCGTCCAGGTCGACCCATTCGCCGATCATAGGATGGAGTAAATAAATGTTTCTTAATCCGGCTTCTTTTTTTATCCGGATTATCGGTTCATCCCATGCATGAAGAGATAAGGAAAATTTTGCCCAGTGTACCGGCAATAGCTTTTTTGCACCCAGGTCGATAGCAGCCTGTACAGTTTCTTCCGGCATCATGTGGATATATTTCCAATTTTTATTATACTGGCCATCTTCCAATATCGCCAGATCGAATGGTCCAAACCGTTTTCCGATTTCTGCAAAATGGATATCATAACCGGAGTCGCCTCCGATAAAGATTTTTTTATTCTTTGTAGTCAAAATGAAGGATGTCCACTGACTTTTGTTTCTTTGTAATCCGCGACCTGAAAAATGCCGGGCGGTAACAGCATTCACCGAAAATCCTTCTTCCATAGTTATTTGATCGTCCCATTGCATTTCCTCGATATTTTTTTTATCATAACCCCAGAATATCAGATGTGCGCCGACCCCCAGTCCGGTGATTGTTTTTTGGACTTTTGATTTCAGTTGTAAAATAGTCTGATAGTCGAGATGATCCCAATGGTCATGTGTTATAAACAAATAGTCAATATCCGGCAGATCAGATACATGATAGACTTCCGTTCCCGCAAAACTCTTTGTAGTAAAACTCAGCGGGGATGCATTTCCGCTAAATACCGGATCGACGAGGATTCGTTTACCATCAATCTGCATAAAATAGGATGAATGTCCGAACCAAACCAATATGTTTTTATTTCGATCAAGTTGGAGCAGGTCTGTTTTTCTGGTTGGAAGTGGAGCGGGTGGAATATGTTGTTTGCTTTTATCGAACAGAAATTCCCTCAGCACTTTGAAAAAGCCTGCGCCTTCAGTGAGTGAGGGTGTGGGACTTAGATTTTGAATCTGTCCGTTGCGAAAGTAGGGCAAATGCTGAATTTTTTTTAAATCAGCAAACGATGGAAGCGAACCAAATGGAGCGCTGTTTACGAAAAATACAACCGCTCCAACGATGATCAAAATAACGATTCCGGTTATGAGCATGAATTTTTTTTGACAGATGCGCAGATCATTAAAAAATCAAAGTACAATTTTCCAATGAGCTGCACAATTCTGTCTGTTCATCAAAAGTACGAAGTATCCGGGCTGACTTTTATTTACTCATATCGATGGCTGCCTTCGTCAACAGCACGGCTTTGATTGCCTCGTAACAGACCGTTATCAGTTTGATGGCCTAAGCCCGGAATGAAATTTTGCGTTGAATCATCTGCTGAGCAGGAATTTCTTAAAATGAGTTATATTCATATTTGATGCATTCCTTATCTACAACCTATTCACTTGAAGCAATTATTCATCATATGCATGCTTCTGGTTTGCTGTGACCAGATCATTGCTCAAACTTCTCTGGAATCAAAAAAGGATACCGTATCGAATCATTCCGTCAAAAAAGACAGTACAGGTTTTGATCGTTTTAATGCCAAAGCGGAGCATCTTTTCAAGATTTTGCCTGTTCCTATTTACTCATATTCTCCGGAGGCGGGAAATATTTACGGTCTTGCCAAATTCAATGTGTTCAGCTTATCAAAAAAAGATACGATCTCCAAACCCTCCAAGTTATCAGGAGTATTTACCACTTCCACGCTGGGGCGGGTGAATGCTTCTATTGCCACACAGTTGGTTTTTGATAAAGATAAATATGTGATCATCAGCTATGTCAATTATAAAAAGCAACCTGAATATATATGGGATATCGGCAATACTATTACAGATAATCCGGATCAGGATATAGTAAACCGGTTTGTCTTTGCAGGAACAGCGTTGCGACTGGTTGCTAAAGATTTTTATGTTGGAGTGCCTTTCGAAGTGGCCGATTATTTCGGAATCATTGCGGATAGCAACAGCATTCTGGTAAAGAACAACGTAACAGGGCTACAGGGAGGTACGAGCATCGGACTTGGTGTAGCGGCCGCCTACGATACGCGGGATAACCGTTACAATCCCAGACATGGATCATATATTCTCGGCTCAGCCATTTTTTATCCAGGAAGCTGGGGGCCCTATGCCTTTTCCAAATTTTCGTTGGATGCCAGAAAATATCTATCCTGGAAAAAGAATGTTGTTGCCGGGCAAATAACTACCAGTTATGCAAATGGAAATGTTCCGTTTTATGAACTGTCCGAGCTGGGCGGCGACAGCCAGATGCGCGGATATTATGAAGGCGGCCTGCGTGATAATGTACTGGTTGATGCCCAGGTTGAGCTTCGATTACATGTCTGGAATATTTTTGGAGTTGTCGGCTGGTTCGGCGTGGGCCAGGTACAAAACGCTTATAACCAGGTTGCCCTGGATCAGTTTCATTTATCATACGGACCAGGACTTCGCATCAGGGTTGATTCAAAGCACGATACAAATCTCCGGCTTGATTTTGGATTTGGTCCAGGCGGTGTCCAGGGTTTCTATATAAATTTCGGAGAAGCATTTTAAAAAGTCAAAACCTGCAGAAGCATTTTCCTTAAACGGGTTTAATTGGATAAGGCCACTCTTTTTAATTAACTTCCGAACAAAATATATCATTTACCAGCCCGTTAAGTTTTGAATACAGAACCCTGCGATTTAATATGGTTTAAGCGATTATCAGACAAATAATTTTAATGAAGTACCTGATTGTCATATGCGTTTTTGCAAGTCTTTTTATATTTATTCAATGCAGCTCCCAGAAAAAGGTAGAGTATGATATACCTTCCCATTATGGAAAAGAAGCCCGGGAAAATGCAATTGACTGGTTTGAAAAGGGTAAAATACTGTATAAGATAGATTGTGCCGGTTGTCATGGAATATACAAGAAGGGAAAGGATAGTGTTCCGAACTTCACCAAAACACAAATTGACAACTATAATGCGATGTATATCAAGGGGGATCCAAGGAATCATTCTGTTGCTTCCAAGTTAAGCCCGGATCAGTTGTATTATATACTTACATTTTTAAGGCTCAGGAAAATAGATAAGTGACCCGGTTTGGAAACTGGTTTGCAGCTTATTTTCCGCAACCAAAACTGGCCTCTTTTTTGGTAGCTTAAACTTTTTTTGAAAAAATCCAACTACTTTAATCCAGCAACCAATAAATAGTCTTTAATTTGTGTGTTGATATCTTGGGTAACTTCTAAATATCACCCATTCCTCCTTTGACTCCGATTGCGAGTTTTTAAAATCCCGGCATCCTCCCGTTAATCCAGATCCTCCCGGAATACCAGGTAGCCTCTTGTAAATAGTATTTTATTGTAATTGGTATTGAATATTAACCTTATCCGTATTAGTATGTCTAAGACCCTAACACATAATTCCAGATATGAAATCAGGAATTATTTCCTGGCGCCCCTGTTTTTTATTTTGGCGTTCAATTTTTCCTTCGCGCAAAATGCAATTGTTACAGAAAATTCAAATGCCGGTGTTCCTGCATCCCAATGGGATATACCTAAAAATTCGGACGGTACCTTTGGCGACAAATCTATACAAGGATTTGGGACCGATATCAGTGTCAACGTTGGTGGAACTATCAATTTTAAGATTACGGTAACGACAGGCACAAATAAGTCATACGGAATAAAAATTTACCGTATTGGATATTATCAGGGAAATGGAGCCCGTCTGATCGCCGACCTTGGAACAGCTTTTACAGGCATCACACAAAATGCCTGTTCATTCGATAATACAACCGGACTTACAGACTGTGGTAACTGGACGACCAGCGCCAGTTGGGCGGTGCCTTCAACAGCAGTTTCGGGATTATATATTGCCAAACTAACCAGATCTGCCGCTGGTGGCGGTGGTTCCAGTCATATCGCTTTTATTGTTCGTAATGATGCCAGCACTTCTGCGCTGTTATTTAAAACATCTGATGCCACATGGCAGGCATATAACCCTTACGGTGGTTATAGTTTGTATGTCGGAGCCGGTATGCCTTTCAATCATGGTGATAAAGTGAGTTATAACCGACCGTACCTTACCAGGGATGGCGGTGGAGGAGGGGGAGCTTCGGAGGATTTTTTTATGAATGGAGAATATCCAATGATCCGTTTTCTGGAAAGTAACGGATTTGATATGAGTTATACGACGGACGTAGACATGGCTCGCAGCACCAGTAATCCGATTACGAACCATAAGATATTTCTTTCCGTCGGACACGATGAATATTGGTCGAAGGAGGAAAGGAATACCGTTGAGGCTGCAAAGGCTGCGGGGAAAAATCTGGCTTTTTTTAGTGGTAACGAAGTTTACTGGAAAACCAGATGGGAAAATAGTGTGGATGGAACCAATACGCCATTTCGCACAATGGTATGTTATAAAGAGGGTACGTTACCCACTCCCGGCGAAAATGCATGCGGTGGCAAATGCGATCCCAACACCGAGTGGACAGGTCTCTGGCGAGACGGATGCAGTTTTCCTTCAGGTAACGCCTGCAAACCGGAAAATGCATTAACTGGAGAGATCAGCTGGGATGGAACGACAAGTGCCATCCTGGTTCCGGATACTTACAAAAGTTTAAGATTTTGGCGGAATACATCTGTGGCGAGCCTGGCAGCTGGTAAAACTGCTTCTATGACACCTGGCACACTGGGTTATGAGTGGGATTGGGAACAATATCAGAGCAGTTACCCACCCGGACGCATTACAATGTCAAATACATCTTTTGATGGTCATGTGCATAAATTATCTTTTTATAAATCTACCGCTGGCGGTTTAATATTTGGAGCCGGGTCGGTCCAATGGTCATGGGGCCTTGATGCCAATCACGACAGTAACGAACAGGGCGGCGGCGGCGCCGCCACTGTTGCCATGCAACAGGCAACAATCAACTTGTTTGCAGATATGGGTGTGCAACCAGCCAGTATACAAACCGGACTTACGGCTGCCACTGCATCGACCGACGTAACCCCTCCCGTAACAAAATTTACGTCACCTGCGAATGGCGCTGCCTTTACTTCTTTGTCACCGATCAGTTTTTCAGGAACAGCCACAGATGTGGGCGGCGTAGTTGCCGGTGTGGAAATTTCATTTGACGGAGGAGTAACATGGGCCGCTGCTACCGGAACAACCAGTTGGACATATTCCTGGACTCCCATTGGAAATGGAACATTTAGTGTGATCGTGCGTGGCATAGATGATTCTGGTAATTACACTGCCACCGCTTCCTCTCCATCCATATCCATTACAGTGAATGCAACCGCTCAAAATTGCCCTTGTAATATTTTTGGAACTACTGCGCCGACTGTAACAGTAGAGAACGATAATTCGGGAGGAATTGTAGTTGGTACGAAATTCCGTTCGGCTTTGAATGGTACAGTTACCGGCGTTCGCTTTTATAAAGCGTCTGGAAATAGTGGTACTCACCAGGGTTTATTATATTCCAGTACAGGAACTTTATTAGCGCAGGCAACTTTTACCGGCGAAACCACTACAGGATGGCAGCAGGTTAGCTTTAGTACCCCGGTAAATATCACTGCAGGGACAACTTATATTGCTGCTTATTTCAGCAGCAGTGGGAATTATAGTTCGACCAACGGATATTTTTCAACGGCAATAGTAAACAGCCCCTTGACCGGATTAGCCGATGGGACAGATGGCACGAACGGCGTTTATATTTATGCTTCAGCACCGGCGTTTCCAATTAATTCGTATCAGCAAGGTAACTATTGGGTGGATCCTGTATTTACGAACACAACAACAATTACAGCGAACGCCGGAACCAATCAGACAATCACTTTACCTCTTTCAACAGTAACGCTCAATGGCAGCGCTTCAACGGGTGCAATAACCAGCTACACCTGGACCGTTGTGTCCGGTCCCAATACACCAACGATCACAACACCTGCCGCTGTTTCCACAACCGTAACCGGATTGATCCAGGGCACTTATGTCTTCAAACTTTCAGTAAATGGCGGAGTAAGCACAGCGCAGGTTACCATACTTGTAAATCCGGTGCCTCCACCAATGGCAAATGCAGGTCCCAAACAAACCATTGCGTTGCCCACTTCAACTGTAACTCTTGACGGCAGTGGTTCAACGGGTACCATAAGTAGTTATTCATGGAGTTTCATTTCTGGTCCCAACACACCGGCCATTACAACTCCTACAACTGTAAAGACGACTGTTACCGGTTTGATTCAGGGTACTTATATATTTCAGCTTGCCCTGAATGGTACAGTCAGCACAGCAAAGGATACAGTGATAGTAAATGCCGCTGCGGCTCCCGTTGCCAACGCTGGAAATAATCAGACAATTACACTGCCTGTTTCTACTGCAACGCTGAATGGAAGCGGTTCTACGGGCACTATAACGGCTTATTTGTGGACAACTGTATCGGGACCCAATACACCGGCTATTACAACACCCACTTCTGTTTCAACAACAGTAACCGGACTGATTCAGGGAACCTATATATTTAATCTCTCATTAAATGGCGGTGTCAGCACAGCACAAACTACTGTAAATGTTGTGGCTGCCTCAACATCGACCCCGATTTTCACAACGCAAACACCGGCGGGAGCGACACAGAGTGATGGTACCGCTCTCGAGATGGGTGTAAAATTCAGGACAACTACTGCAGGTACTATAACGGGCGTTCGTTTTTATAAAACGAGCGGCAATACGGGAACACACACCGGTGAATTGTACTCGTCTACCGGCACCCGGTTGGCACAGGCTGTGTTTACGGGTGAAACGGCAACAGGCTGGCAACAGGTATTGTTTAGTTCGCCGGTTAGTATTACCGCCGGCACTACTTATGTTGCCGCTTATTTCAGCAGTTCAGGCAAATATACCAGCACAACAAATTATTTTACTACTTCGGTAGTGAATGGACCTATAACAGCATTGGCGGACGGAACAGATGGCTCCAATGGGGTATATAAATATTCAACCACACCCGCATTCCCTTCCAGTACTTACCAAAAAAGTAACTATTGGGTAGATGCATTATTTTCTTCTGCACCAGTTCCTCCTGTTGCAAACGCAGGTGTAAATCAGACCATCGCTTTACCAACTTCAACAGTCACCCTGAACGGCAGTAGCTCTACTGGTACAATCAGCAGTTATGCATGGACGTTAGTGTCCGGACCAAACACCCCGGTGATTACCACACCTGCGGCGGTTTCAACAACTGTAACCGGATTGGTTCAGGGAACGTATATTTTTAAATTGTCATTAAATGGTGCAGCAAGTACCGCCCAGGTAACCATTACTGTAAACGCTGCTCAGACAGTTGTTGCCAATGCAGGAAGCAATCAGACAATCGTTTTGCCGGCATCTACTGTAACTCTGAATGGAAGCGGGTCTACCGGTACCATTTCCAGCTATGCATGGACAGAGATTTCAGGTCCGGGAACACCTATCATTACAACACCCAGCGGAGTGACAACTTCTGTCACCGGGTTGATTCAGGGTACTTATGTATTTCAACTCTCGTTAAATGGCGGCGCCAGTGTGTCTCAGGTAACAGTGAATGTGATTCCAGCGTCCACACCTACAACTATTTTTACCACACAAACACCGTCGGTAACCACATCCAATGATGGGATCGGCATCGAAACAGGCGTAAAATTCCGCAGTAGTGTTGGAGGTATGATAACGGGTGTTCGCTTTTATAAAACAGCCGGCAATACGGGTACTCATACTGGGGAATTGTATTCATCCATTGGTACAAGACTCGCCCAGGCAGTGTTTACAAATGAAACGGCTACAGGATGGCAGACGGTAATATTCAGTTCACCGGTGCCAATTACCGCCGGTGTAACTTATGTCGCTTCTTATTATAGCAGCAGCGGAAACTATATAAGCACAAATAATTATTTTGGTACGGCTGTAGTGAATGCTCCTTTGACCGCCCTCGCTGACGGAACAGACGGACCTAATGGAGTATTTGTATACGGAAATTTTGCAGCATTCCCCGTGAACTCTTCTTCCAAGACTAATTACTGGGTGGATGCTATATTTAACGGTTCTGTTAATAACGTGGATGTCACAGCCCCGGGGATAGTAGTGACAAGTCCGGCATCCGCAGCAACTAATATATCCGCGAGTTCAGCGATCAATGTATTCTTCAATGAAGAATTGAATCCTTCCACAGTTTCCGGTAATACTGTATTCCTGCAGAATGGAACAACTGCCGTTCCATCGTCCGTCATCAATAATACAGAAGGCGGTGTGACATTGACGCCTTCGGCCCCGCTTAATCCTAACACGGTTTATACAGTGACGGTTAAGGGTGGAACCGGTGCAAACAGGATCACCGATGTTGCAGGAAATGCCCTGGCAAAAGATACGGTTTGGAATTTTACAACTGCTCCTAAACCAACCACTTCAATTCCAGCCAACGGACCCGGCGGTCCGATTCTGCTGATCAGTTCCGGTTCCAATGCATTCAGCCGTTATCCTGT
>Ga0206929_1019_pt2 | contig 31708 bp, 29 predicted proteins | sample Alteio_BWOrgHeat_19_FD_152929 | JGI IMG/M metagenome (GOLD analysis project Ga0206929, IMG submission 152929) | Enriched cells from forest soil in Barre Woods Harvard Forest LTER site, Petersham, Massachusetts, United States -... | ecosystem: Environmental > Terrestrial > Soil > Temperate forest >...
GCACCCATCCCGGTAAAAAATCTATATTCTGCCACCAAGTCGGCAGTTGTATTTTTTAGTTATTCACTCAGTTACCAGTTGAAGGAAAAAAATATCAGTGTCAGCGTATTGTGCCCCGGACCGGTGTTCACAAAACCAGAAATCGTAGAAGATACCAAGAAGAAACTCGGATGGTTCGGATCATTGATGGCCGTGCCGCCTGAAAAAGTAGGAGAAATTGCAGTCAGCGAAACACTGGATCATAAGATGGTGATCGTGCCGGGAACCGTGTCCAAAATTACGGCGTTCCTGATCAGGGTTTTGCCGAGGCAGATGATCGTAAATATTTATGGCAAAGCAGGTGATAAAAAATGATAAACCCTGGGCGTTGGTATCCGGTGGCAGCAAGGGGATCGGATATGCCATAGCCGTAGCACTGGCAAAAAGAAGTTACAATCTTATTCTTATTGCCAGGAATGAGTCAGCATTGAATAAAGCAAAAAACAAACTGGAAACAACGTTCTCTATACAAGTAGAAATCCTGGCGCTGGACATGAGTAAGGAAGATTCTGCAGTTATCATTGCATCCTGGTGTAGTGAAAAAAATATCCTATTAAAAATGTTATGTAATGTTTCAGGAATCGGAGGTTCGGCAGATTATTTATCCGGTTCACTTACGGACAGTCTCTATATGCTCCGGCTGAATACAGAACCCGCGATTTCTCTGACCTATTTTTTGCTTCCCCTGCTAAAGAAAAATCAGCCATCCTATATATTGAATGTCTCCAGCATGGCGGGATTCGCGCCCATATCCATCAAGAATATTTATTCTGCTACGAAATCAGCTGTGATATTTTTTAGCTATTCGCTGCGATATCAGCTGCAGAAAGAAAATATTTCTGTGAGCTGTCTTTGTCCGGGACCTGTTTTCACAAAAGCGTCCATCGAAAAAGAGACCATAAAAAAATTGGGATGGTTTGGTAAACACATGGCTGTTTCACCTGAAAAAACAGGAGAAATTGCTATTGACAGAACTTTGAAAAAACAAATGATCATAGTTCCCGGCTTCCTCGCAAAAACAATCTCGGTTTTGATCATATCCCTCCCGATGAGATGGATAGCTTATCTGTACAACAGGCAGGCTTCCTGAAACTTTTTGTCACAGGTGAAATAAATTAATATCTCAGAAAAGTTTCTCCGGTACACCTGCCTTCAATACTTTCAGCCGGTTTCGGATACCCATGACCTCAAAAGCTTTTTCCAGGTCATTTTCATTCTGCGTAAAGTGCTTCCATCCTTCATAGTGCAGCGGAATGATGGATGCATTAGGAAATGCGAAGGCAGTGTCAATCGCATCATTCGTACCCATTGTCAGATTAAATGGTCCTCTTGTTCTCGCTGCGCCGGCAAAAAGAAAGATGAATTCGGGTTTAAATTTTTTTGCTACTGCTGCAATGCCTTCATAATAAACCGTGTCCCCGGTAATGTATATTTCATGATTACTCTTGCCTTTCATGGAAATAATAAAGCCGGTCACGTCTCCGGCTATCGGCTCAATACCAGCCGGACCATGCCTTGCCGGTGTAGCGGTTATAGTAATCGCCGACCCGTCAGGGGCTGTTAATAAACGACAGTCCCAGGGATCCAGTCCGATACTTTTGCCACCCAGCCGTTTGGACCCTGCTTTTGTAGTGAATGTATTTGTGGCTTCGATTAACAATTTTCTTCCGGAATTATCCAGATTATCCGGATGCTGGTCATGGCTCAGGAGCACGAAATCAATTTTCCCGATATTCAGTTCTGAAGGGCCCTGTAATTTTTCCAGACTCAATTTGCCGCCTGCATAAAAATATAATGATCCTGCGGGGTCAAATGTAGGATCTGTAATAAACCGGAATCCACCCATTTCAATTATCGCGGTTGGGCCACCAATGTATATTGCGTTCATCGTATCATGATTTATCATTTTAATTACCCGGGTAACAGACAAAATTAGAAATTCATGCATTTACCCGGTTCCGTTCTTTTCCAATCGGGGCCGTTGAAACCATATCCGGTGCTTTTTCATTTCACGATCCTCATTACTCATTTCATGAAAGCCAATGGTCAGCCTGCCGGTTCGCCACCATGCACTTCACTATATACATTTGAACAGTAATATTTACATACCACAATCCCCGCATTTTAAAAATGCGATTCATTCTATCTGGCAGACAGGCGGTCAGACTCCGTTTCATAATGAACATATTATATCAAAGGGAACCGCTTCCGGCCGAGGAAGGAAAGGAGTAAAATAGTATGAGAGTATGGGAGTATAGGAGTGACTGGAATTCATCTTAAACTCATATACTCTTATACTCTTACACTATTTTAATTCGTTTTTAATACACGAACAGTCACGGGTGTTCTGAACGTTCCCATCAACCGGATTAAATAAATCCCCGCGGGCAGGGATGCGGACAACTCGCAACGGACCAAGGGTGTTCCCGCAGAAAAAGGAATAATCTGAACCACTTGTCCCGTGCAATTCATTACTACTGCCGACTTTACTTTTTCATCTGATGCGACGGACACGTATACAAAATCGCTTGCAGGATTTGGAAATACATGGGTTTGACTGACGCCGTCAGGCTGCTCCTCCATCGAAGGGGGAAGCACTTTGGAATAAAAAGTTTGGTTATCCCAGATGGCCTGAACTCTGTAATAATCCCGCGCCGCCGAAACCGGTAAAGTGAACACGTAGCGATTGCCCGCAACTGCAACAGCAGTATATGATGTGCGTATAAAATCTGCTCCATCCTCCGCGCTTTCCAGTACAACGCGTTCCGCAGGCAGGGTGTCTTCAGGCGTTGCTGTGATCAAAAGATTTGCTCCCAATATTTGTTTCTCCACGTCGAGGACGTGCAGGGGCAGAACAATAATCTGGGAACTGTTGGCGACCGATCCACAAACGCCATCATCCGTTGAACCCGGAGGAAGCATAGCGGAACAGGACGAACCAGTGCATGTATTGGCTGCGGGATGTGTTACCCAGGCAACCGGACCACCCGAAATATCCCATCTTATCTGCGAGGCGGCGCCCAGGGTGGACAGGTACCCGCCGCCAGCGCCGTTGGCCATTGCAGACCTGGTCACGACATAAGACGCACCACCACTGGTCTCCGTAAAGAATCCTGTACTGCTATTAAATACAAAAGAGCTGCACATCTCTACGACAGCACCCATGCCTAACTTAAAATAAGTATCATTGATGATCGTGGACCAGGATCCATGGATGACAAATGCGCCATTATCGCTTACCGTAAAATTAGTTTCTCCAGGGTTAATGGCACCCGACAAATACAAGTACCCATATGGACAAACTGTTACGTTAGAAATAACAGATGCAGGGGCCGTGGCATTACCAGTATAGGAATTGGCCATGAGGCGGGCCCCCGAATTAATGAAAATGGATCCGGTTTTACCAACGGTCAGATTACCGATTGTAACTGATCCGGACTGAATGATCAGCGTTCCATCAATGGTGTAGTTCGTCGTATTATTGATCGTGCCCGATATACAATATGTGGTTCCGGATGCGATCGCACCGCCCGCCGGTAAAGTATTGATGGCACCTGAAGGGCAGGAACCCGATCCGCACTGGGCGAAGAGGCAGGGCCGGCAAAAAAATACAGGCAGGAGAAAAAAAACGAGCTTCTTCATGGGTATGGACATTATGTTTGGCCGGGTTGCGCGCCAAAACTGAAGAAATAATTGATGGATTCAATTGCAAAACGTCCGCTGGATATCTCGGAGTATTTATCCGCTGACCGACTTATATAGAATGACTGATCGGATTGACAGAATGACTATTTCGCTTAACGTAATGGTTATATCGTGCACGTCCTGTCTGAACTTTTGCCCGTTAAAAAGTTTCGCACAAAACGATTCGTGCCAACTGATATTCAAACACAGGCGTTTGTTAATTGAATCCGGCCAAATGCAATGGGAGAAACAGTTTCATTATGGGCTTTCGGCAGCGAAATTATCTTTGTGAAGACAATATCCCATTTAAAACAAACCCTTTAAAAATGAAAAAATTATTCTGTTCTATCGCGTTCATTTCGCTGTTCTCTTCTTTTTTTTCGTTAACTAGTTGCCGGAAAGAAGAAACTCAAACCTCATTGCAAAACAAAATCGTTGGTAAATGGACAATGGATGATGCCATTGCGAATCAAACCGACTATGGAGTAACACAAAAAGACACGACCCGGTTTACTGCCAATGACTATTTTAATTTTAATGCCAATGGCACAGTTTCCATTATGGCATCAGGCGTTTCATATAATGGAAACTGGAAACTCACCGGCGACACATTGATGTTTACCAACACAAACTATGTTGATTTCACGGGAGGTTTTGTTGTGATCACGCTAACCCAGTCGGATATGAAGCTGAGCCATGCGCAAAATACTCCCCCTGACCATTACCTGGATGCGGAACTCGATTTTAAACGATAAACGTTTTTTTACAAAGGTGCGTCATCAACCAAGCCCCCTGCCGGGGGTTTTTGTTTACAGCTTCTACTGTATACCGAGGAGCTGGGCCAGTTTGTCTTTGTTTAAGCGGGACACTTTGATCACGTCATTATTGACCATGATCGCTTCCGGCGATTCGCCTTTACGGAATTTCTTAATATGGTTCAGGTTTACCAGGTATGATTGATGCACCCGCTCAAACAAACCGGGTGGCATCAATTCCTGTGTTCGGCCCAGGTTTCTGGAGATAAGGAAAGTTTTTTCATTATCCATAACGATCTGCGTATAGGCGCCGGCCGCTTTACAATAAATGATATGAGAAGGATCTATCAGGTGATAACCATTGTTAACTGGCAGAGCCAGTTTTCCTTTCGCTCTTTCCGGCTTCGGATGATCTGCTAAAGTTTTCATGTGTATTTGCCGATCGGTAAAATCGCTGTTACGGGAGGTTACTTTCATTATAGCTTTTTGTAATTCATCCGGAACAACTGGCTTTAGCAAATAATCCAGCGCATTGACTTTAAACGCCCGGATTGCAAATTCGCTGTATGCTGAAACAAAAATGATGTGCGCGGAAACAGGTTGTTGAAGTTCTTTTACAAAATCAAATCCATTCATCACCGGCATGTCAATATCCAGGAAAATTACGTGCGGTGCATGAGATTGCATAAACACCAAAGCATCAGAAGCTTTTGTGAAAACCGCCAGCACCCGCACGTCAGGACACCAGGTTTCCAGATCGTTCTTCAATGCTGTAATGGCTTTTTTCTCATCATCTACAATGATTGCGTCAATCATATCTGTCTAAATTTAATGATTACCATGGTACCGGCCGCCCGCCCGTCGGCGTGATAAAGATCGATCGTATTCATACTATCATCCTGCTTATGAATCAGGTTGTGCAATGTAATTCGTTCCTGAAGTAAATGTATTCCTTTTGAATGATGAAGATGACTGCTTTTTTCTTTAAGTCTCGCTGCGGCTATTCGTCCAATGCCATTGTCTTTGATCTCGCAATTTACATAGCCATCTTTGCAGTACACTTTAATATCTACCCGTCCGCCTGCTTCGGTGGTAAGCAAACCATGAATAACAGCGTTCTCCACAACAGCCTGTATCGTAAGTGGAGGGATCAGCACCTGTTCCAACAATTCTTTCCCGGTGATGTCGAAATGGAAATCGATGCGTCCGTCAAAGCGCATCGCCTCCATCTCAAGATAAAGTCTACAGGTTTGTAATTCATCAGCCAACGCCACCTGGTTGCTGGTATTATCAAGTTGTTTTCTGATTAACGAAACAAAAGTGGTCAGATATTTAACGGCATTCTTATTCTGCTTTTCCTGGATCAATGCCTTTATTGAATTAAGGCAGTTGAAAATGAAATGCGGGTTCATTTGTGACCGCAATGCCAACGCATGTAATTCCATCGCTTCGCGTTCAAATTGCATTTGCCGGGCATGTGCTCTTTTTACATTCCTGATCCGCGCGTTCAGGATGAGGTAAATCAACAGGAACAGCAATATGGATGTAATCAGATAGAACCACCAGGTTTCCCAAAATGGTGGCGCAATCATAATGTGAATGCTAAGAAAATGACTGCTCCATTTGCCGCTGGTATTGGAAGCATTCAGGAGTAAGGTGTAATTACCCGGGGGAAGACTGGTATATGAAACTTTGTTCTCGTTACCGGTAATTATCCAGTCTTTATCGAAGCCCCTTAGTTGGTAGCGATAGTGGATTTTATCCGGGAAATCAAATTGCATCGCAGCAAATGAAACCGTAATAAAATTTTGATTGTAAGAAAGGTGGAGCTCTTTTAAATGGGCGAGGGGTGCCGGCAATTGCGGTAAATCAGAAACAGCGAAACCCGTCAGCGTAACCATCGGATTAAATTCGTCTGGCTTTAGTGTTTCAGGTTTAAATATGGTATATCCCATGGGACCACCAAAGGCAATGCTCGTATCCGGCAACAGCATATAATAAAATCGGTTAAACTCGTCGTCGATCAACCCGTCACGCGAAGTAAAGGAGCGGATACCACCGGTGATTTTATTGAATGCAAAAATCCCTCTGTTGGAGCTGCACCAGAGCTGGTGATCGCGTCCGGGAATTATGCTATAAATTGTATTGTTTGGTAGTCCGGTGGCGATATTATACTGCTGTGTTTCTAGGGTATGTTTATTGAAACGTATCAGGCCATCAGAAAGTGTTCCTATCCATAGTAAGGCAGTATCATCCGGATCATTTCTGATAGTAAGCAAATCTTTGCTCGGAAGGTTATTTGTCAGCATTTCAATCACACCCGTTGAGGGGTCAAACCTCGCCAGACTATTAGGGCTGCTGATATAACATGCATTTTTCGAATCGGGAATCAGCCCGTTAATGCCATCACCAGGATCAAGATCGATTTTGGGATAAACATCATAAGTCAGTTTATTAGTATTGAATTGCAGTAAGTGCATGTTCTGGTCGATTCCCCATAACACGCCGTTTTGATCGAAGTTTATAAATTTTATGATATGTTTTTCTTTTGTACCGGCCGAATCCTTCCGGTGAAATGTTTTTACAGTCAGGGCCTGTCCATCAAACAACACCAATTGTGGACTGGGCGTTTCATGATGAATATCGGCGATCCAAATCTGGTTTTTCCAGGTCGTCATACGGTTTGCAAACGGTTGCGAATAGGCGAGAAAAGTTGCGGCGGCCTGTTTTGCTCCAACGCCATAATGACTTAATACATCTATCACGAATGAATGTTGGTTTGGATAACCCGGCATGCCCGTTTTCGCCAGATTATATTGACGTAATCCATACGCATTGGTTCCTACCCACAATACACCAGAGTAATCGATGTACATGCTCGTGGGTGTTCCTTTGAGGGATGCCACGGCCGGCGACCAGGCTACTATGGAATCATCCGGCCGGAGGAGCCAGACGCCGTCTTCATATTCAAAAAAATAATTGCCTGCACTATCTGAAGGAGCAATGAGTCTGCTTGGACCTTTTTTTCTGACAAGTGGTAATTGTTTAACTACTTTGGAAACCGGATTCCAAACAGTAATACCCTTGAGGTCGATGATGATCAAATCCCCGTTTTTCCTTGTCCAGGGCAAGCAGAAATTTTCGGAGGTTGTTCTTGATACATTGACAATTTTGAAAGGATAGTGAAATGTTTGCGCAAGGCCGTTCATTTCTCCCCGGATGGATAATAAGGTTTTTGTAAGTAATAAAACCTTTTCGTTTTGAAAAGTAATGCCCCATACGGGTTCCTGTAATTTCAATTCGCCGGGGCTGAAATGTTCCAATGTATTCTGGTGAATATCAATCTGGTTAATGCCTCCGTCTCCGGCGATCATCCAGCATAGTCCCTTTTTATTGGTGATAAGACTTTTAAAAAAACCGGACTCATCTTTAAGCCTCGCAAAAGACGCCTGATTGCCAAGATGAGTTACTTTTTCTGTTTCGGTATGGAACAGATCCATCCTTCCGTCCATATAGCTAAGCAAAAGTTGACTATTGCCAACGTCCAACAGGTTAAGTATAATATTATTACTCAGTCCGGCGGAATCGGTGGAGCTATGCCAGTATTGTTTAAATTCACGCCCATCGTAACGACCAAATCCGTTCAATGTGGAGATCCAGAGAAACCCGTCTCTGCCCTGGCATATTCCACTGACGTAGGACTGCGGCAATCCGTCCCGTACAGTAATGATCTTACTCAGTTTGGATTGTTGCGCAAAGAGATTGTCCGTTATCAGGCAACAAAAAACGCAAACCAGGAGCTTGGCTAATTTGGCTATCACGTGGAATTGAACGTCGATTTAATAAAGAAATATAAGATTTTATATTAAACAAAATCTGACAATGGGTAACCGGATATAAATCAAATGCAACCATTGTAACAGGAAATGCCGACCATGGTAAATTCAATCGTACCAATTCCTCACCAAAAAAATTACACGTATTGGTGACCGTTAGTTGATCGTTTCCAGCCGGATGTCTAACCTGCACGTTGTGGGATGAACCATAGATCTACTGCCTGCCTGATGGATGATTCGTTCGGTTGACTTTCAGAAGCCCAGGCGATGAATCCATCAGGACGTACCAGAACAGCGCTCAATCCAAATTGTTCTTTCGCCCGGTCCGAAATATATTTCATCTGGTCCTCGTAAGCACCCGCTAAAATTTTTAAAGCTGCATTCGCATGGAAGTCCAGCAGTATGGCTTTTCCATCATGCATCAGCTCATTCACCCTTGTGCCGCATGCGAGTTCAAAATTTGGGGCACTGTGACCAACCAAAGGATGATCACCACCAAGATTGTAATGTGTGTTGACACCCCAAACACGTCCGGCAAAATAGGTAGCACCATCCTTTGTGTTCAACAGGTCTCTGACAATGGCATTCAGAGCCCGTGCCCGCGGGTCCGGTCTCATAATGACAACCTGGGCCCTTGACCAATCCAGAACCTGCGCACCTATCGGGTACCGTTCCGTCTGATAGCTGTCCAGCAAATCTTCCGGCGCTTTATTATGAATGGTCGCGGCGAGTTTCCAGCCCAGGTTCATCGCATCGCCCAACCCAAGGTTAAGTCCCTGGCCTCCCAATGGCGAATGTATATGCGCTGCATCACCAGCTAAAAATATACGTCCGTTGCGGTAGGTTGTGGCCTGCCTTGCCCGGTCGGTCCAGGTGGTAGCGACATGCAGTGCTGTAATCGTAACATCGGTGTCCGATACGCGCCGTAGCACATCCTGTACGTGTTCAAGCGTGAGTGGTTTTTCGGAATTATGAAACGCACCACCATCAAACTCCTGGATCATCACGTAATCCGGCTGGGATTGGAGATACATTCCCGCAGGTGTCAGGTTACGGCCCGATTTTAGTTTTTCAGGGTCAGCAATGTCGACCTTTGTAGTGTAACCTGTAAATTCCGGTTCTGTCCCTGCGAATTCAAAACCTCCCAACTTACGAACTGCACTACGGCTCCCGTCGCACCCTACGAGCCATTTACATTGAAAAGATTGGTCACCGGAAAGGACAGTCACCCCATCGTTCGATTGGCGAAAGTCGGTGAGGCCGGTCCCCCACCTGATTTCCACACCCAGTGTTTCTGCGCGACGAGTCAGCACTGTTTCAAGCTCCTCCATTTCAGATATCAAACTGGTTTCGGTTGCATCCGGCAAGCGAAATTTCCATTGTGATCTGTCAATATCGCCATCATGAAATGGAATTCCGGCAAAATGTCCAACCTGGCGACGCGAACCTTCTCCACTATTCTGGTGAGGACTTTTCAGGCGTTTGTGTACTTCCAGCTCTTTTAACAAACCGCGACGGTCAAAGGCTTCAATGGTAGGCGACGAGAGTCCCCGTATACCAAAAGGAAGTTTTTTTAATGGTGAGCGGGGATTCTCCGCTTTTTCGAGTATCAGAACTGAACAATGGGCCAGGGCCAATTCACAGGCGAGAAGCAAACCAACCGGCCCTGCGCCCGAGATAATTACATCGTGCCTTAAATTATTTTGAAGGGATTTCGTGATTTCTGTTTTAGGGTTCACATAGAAAGATTGAAACACAAAATTCAGAAACAACTACGCTTCAGGCTTGAATAAACGCGACAAAATCATGGCTCAGAGACTGTTTCCTTTTCTTTGTTTTTCGAGCGAATGCTGACGGGGTAATACCACTGTAACGCCTGAATTCCCTGCTCAGGTGGGATTGATCTGCATAACCGAATTCATAAGCCAGTCCCGAAAGACTCGAATCCGGATGATGCCATAGCCGGTTTCTCACCTGCTCAAAGCGCATCAAAGCGGATACGTCTTTAACAGTATGTCCCGATGACTTCTTAAATTTCCTTTCCAGTGTACGAACGGTAGCATGCGCGGCAGCCGCCAGTTCGCTTACCGGCATGGTGCCCTTTGTTTCTCTCATGGCTGTTCCCGCCTTGTCCAGCAAATTGTCAACACCGGTCCGCAACCGTGTATTTAATAAATACTCTTTAACCAATGAAATCGCTTCATCAATCCTGCTGGTTTGAATTGACTCGTTCAACTTCGATTGAAGCCCGGCGATGGGATGCTCAAAAATGTATACTCCGTCTTTTCCTGATGGTAGTCCGAGTAAATCAAACACGGTCCAGGGGAAGCATCTGACAGCGATAATCTCTAAAATATTTTTCGTGTATAAAATAGCAGGCTGATTAAGCAGTCCCATGATAAATGGCGACGGAAGTGGCTGCAAACTTCCATTATGAGAAATGCTACAGGTGCTTCCAAAATAAAAGATAATTTCAGTGTATCCATCGGGCATTACCTCAAAAGCGGTTTCCATTGCGCCGAAATCTCTTCTATCATACCAAAAGCACTTTACGGTATCCTTTAGTTCTTCCGGAGGTTCAAATTCGTGGTGTTGCATTTTAAAAAATTACCAAACATGGCTTTCAGAGCCGCCAGAATCTGCGAATTATAACACCTTTACAATCGCCAGCGACTTTTCAACATGGTCAGTAGGTGAAATATGGTCGGTATTTGATGAGAAGACTGCTGCAATTTTGCCTTCTTTATTAATAACAAAAGTGGTTCGCGGAATGAAGCCATGTGTGAGGTCCTGGCCGCGAAGGTCTTTAATTCCAACCTTTGCAGCTGACATGGTCAGGCCGTATTTTGCTGCAATTTCGCCTCCTGGATCTGAAGCGACGGGGAACTTACCTGCACAATATTGCGAATCCGAAGAAAATGTATTTAACCGCTGAATATCGTCTGCAGATACACCGATAATGGTAGCTCCCGCCGCTGTAAATTTATCCTTGAGTTCTGCGAAGGCATGTGCTTCCGCATCACACCCGCCGGTATAGGCAGAAGGATAGAAATAGACTACCACAGAACCCCTGGCCAAAGCGTCTTTTAATGAAAAATCAAATGCACTGCCAGCCAGGCTTGCTTTGGCAGTAAATACAGGCGCTGCGTCTCCTTTTGACAACATCGTCGTTTGGGCAAAGCCACACTGTGCGATAAGGAGTGAAAAGCTGAAAAATAAGAATGATAAGTATTTCATGAAAATGTTTTGACTTATTAATGAATGGTGTTGACATCAAATTTACAATTGTCCTTAGAGAATTAACTCATGGGTCGAAAACCATTTTCCACGATACTCCGGGGAAATTTGAAGCCGGAACAGGAACGGCCTAACCATTACTTCCTTTTTTATATTACAAGCCTTTGTTTCTACTCAAGGACGTTGATTCCGGAAATGACATACTTGTAGTATGCCCTGTGAATAGGTACCGTTTTTCCCTGCATTATTAAATGATCCCGGGCAATATTGTCGATATAGTAAACTGAAAGAACTTCTGAACGATTTATTCTAATAAACATTCCAGGAGGAAAATAATCCAGCGCCTTGACCAAAGATGTCCGCACCGAATATTTAGTGCCATTAGCCATATAAATGGTAGTATAGTTTTTTATTGTTTTCATTCGGGAAACTTTGAGAGGGTTCACTTTCTTCAGTATTTTTTCTTTTCTGTATTCAGCCCTGACAAAAAAAAGTTCCATAGTAAGTAAGTTTTAGGGTTAAATAATTCTAATGTAAAAAATATTTTTTATCAGACACCAGACAGGAGACATCTTTCGTAATGACGGTCATCGTTATTCGCTTTGGCTACCCGGAATCCGGACAGGCAATCCGAACCCATCCCGAAAGCAATCCGAACCCATTACTATCCCTTAGAAGTCGGTTTTTTTTGAAGTAATCTTTATGAGCCGTCTGAACCCTGTTTTATTGTCCCCGGTTTGTTCGACGCCGTCCCGCTTTTTGTTTTACTTCCTCACAAGGTTGTCCATCCGCCATCCACATTTTCTAACAAACCGCATTTTGGCGATATACTTTTGTTTTGTCGATTCATTGACAGGGAGCTTTGCACTCAGGGCTACCGGGAGGAGTGCACCCGGGACTCCTCTCCTCTGTCAGTGGACCGGCATAGTAAACAATTTTTATTCATTTTTTTAAATTCAAATCCGTATGGCAAATTCTAATAATTCCGTCATAACTGGAAAACTAAGAGGTATCCTTGGAAAGGAGCTCGTATTTCGCGAGTGGGATGGCAAAACGGTAGTAGCAAAAGCCCCTAAAGCGAGAACGGGTTTAGCTACTGCTCCGCAAGTGAAAATTCAGGAAAGCTTCACCCTGGCTACAAAATATGCCAAGTCGGTGATGGATGGTGCAGATCAGGGTATAAGAGATGCTTATACCTCAAGACTGAAACCCAGGCAAAACCTGTTTAGCAGGGCGGTTGCAGATTTCATGTCTCCGCCAGTCGTTCATAATGTCGGCTCTGGTGCGTACAATGGTGTGGTTGGAAGTACGATCACGATTCGCGCAGTAGACGATTTCCGGGTGACCGGCGTACAGGTAGAGATCTACGCTGCCAGTGGAACATTGCTTGAGAAAGGCAATGCTGTACAGCAGACCAATGGCGTTGACTGGATCTACACGACTACGCAGGCAAATGCCGTGCTGGCCGGTAGTAAAATCAGTGCCATCGCAACTGATGTTCCAGGTAATACCGGAACATTGGTCGTAACGTTGTAATGCCTTTTAGCGGGAAGCTGTATCCGTAAGTGATGCGGCTTCCTTTTTTATTAGTTTCAAAAAGCAAGGATCCTGCAGGAATAAGCAAACAATTTTTAGAAAACTGTCCAGTTTATAGGGGGTCAATACAGTAGTCCCGGCAGGAATCGAACCTGCATCAAAAGTTTAGGAAACTTCTATTCTATCCATTGAACTACGGGACCAAATTTTTTAAGAATTCTTTACCTGTGCCTGTTTTATAATACTTCTCTGCTGCTCTTCCTTTTTTCCAATTTTCAAAAGTTGCAGTAAATATTATCTTCCACGGACGAAAAGCCTTGGTCGATTGCGTCATTCCTGCATTATGCTCTTTCAATCGTTTCTCTATATCCTGGGACATCCCAACATATATTCTATTAAACCGCTCGCTCCATATCGCATATACGATCACCATCCATCCACACATTACTTCTATTCAATGCCTGCCTGCCGGCAGGCAGGCATTGAACTACGGGACCGAATTTAAAAGAACCCGGAGCACTGCCTCGTCGAATTGCGGACCGGCTCCAATTGGGGCAGCAAAAGTAAGAATTTCCGGATCAAGAATGGCTATCCCCGTAACTTCATGTTTCAAAACTTCATCAATGATTCGTTTATTAAAATTTACCGGTATTTTAATGCTCCTTGGTGTTTGCCTGCAAAGCCAGGCCCAGTCGAAGCCACAGTTTAATCACCTGACCGTTTATGTAACCGACCTCGCGCGCGGTGCTGATTTTTATAAAAAAGTCATGCTGCTGGATACGATTCCGGAACCTTTCCATGACCATCGTCATGTCTGGTTTAAAATAGGCGAACATGGCCAGCTCCACGTTGTAAGCGGAGCAAAAGAAGATATTCCGCACGACGTAAATATTCACCTCGCTTTTACTGTTGCTTCTCTTCCGGATTTCATGAAACACCTTGATCAAATGGGTGTTAAGTATGGCAATTTCCAGGGAGAAACTGGCAAAATAGCCCTTCGTCCCGACCAGATCCAACAGATTTATCTGCAGGATCCTGACGGCTACTGGATAGAAGTTAACAACGACAGATTCTAAACTCATAACAGGAGTGCGGCTACAGTAATCGCTGAAACTAGGCTATCTTTGCAGCCCAAATTGAGGTTATGAAGTTTTACAGCGTTATCATTAAATATCGTTTATATATAGGGCTTGCCCTGATCGCCATCGGCGTGCTCACCAATATTTACGCCGGATTCTGGCCGGCCTTCCTGCCTTACCTGGTAGGTGTTGTTTTGATTGCCGGTCATTTCTTTTTTGGCCCCCTTCGCCTGATCCAGGAGCATATGGAAGCCGGTGATATGGAAGGTGCTGAGAAAGTGATCGCCACGATCAAATTTCCAAATCTGCTCTACAAGCCCATCCGCTCAGTTTATTTCACATTAAAGGGCAATATCGCCATGATGAAGAATGATTTTGACGGCGCCGAAGTGAACATGCGCAAAGGGCTGGATCTGGGTATGCCCATGAAAGAAGCCGAAGGTGCAAGTCTTCTTCAGATGGGTATGCTCGCTATGCAGAAAAATGATATCCGGAAAGCAGAGGGTTTGATCCGCCAGGCCATCAGCAAGGGTTTGCCCGACAAGGAGAATCAGGCAGCGGCCTATCTCCAGTTGTGTTCTATCATGATGACAAAAAGAGAATTTCGCGCGTCGAAAGAATTTTTCCGAAAAGCAAAAAATCTGAAACCAACTACTCCACAGATCGTGGATCAGATCAAACAAATCGAGAAGTATATCTCGAGAATTCCAGGTTAACTGACTTCAATTCTTATAGGACCTTCCAGGTTCTCAGATATTTTCCAACCAGCTCCGTGCTGATGGGCGGATCCACCGATACGATATAGGCATTCAGGAATGAAAAATATAATTCAGTCGACCGGATCTGGTTGAAAGGAACGAAAAAATAATATTCTTCCCGTTGGATTTTCACACAAAGGAAAAGAAATGAATTTTCTAATGTCTTAAAACGATACAACAGTTCTTTGTTGAAGATATGAATCGCCTCATGCACCTGGTCAATTTCCAGATATTTACACTCAACCCAAAAATGTTTGCCGGGTTCATTCCTTATCTCAAAATGAAAATCGGGATTTAAAGAAGACCTGATAAAACGTTTTTTATTCATCCTCGAATCCTGCGTTCTGTGCAGCATTTCATAGAGATAATCCGGGAAGAAAGTTTCCGCAGCATATTCTTCAAAACTTTCATCCTGATCTATTGTTTCCGGTTCCTTGAAATAGGGTATCTGATAATTATTCATAACGGTTGGATTAATTGTTCATTTTAAGGGCTTCGTATTCTACTTTTGCCTGGATGAATTTCTTCAACAGAGAAAATGATTTGTCTTTTTTCTCGATAAAATCAAAAGAACCGTAACGCTTGCGATTTTCATTGTTACACAGTTCTTTTTGGCTGGAAAACAGAACCACAAAAATAGACGGGTCAAATTTTCGGATTTCTTCCAGTGTTTCCAGTCCGTTGATTTCTCCATCGAGATTATAATCCAGGACAATAATAGAAGGACGACGGCAAAGATTGGCAATACAGTGTTCACCGGTTGTATAAAAGAATAACTGGATTCCAAAAGATTCCAGTTCGCGGGCGATCATCTGCTGATACAGCAGATTGTCTTCAACAATGAATATGCCCTGAGAATCTTGCAAGTACATGGGTAATAGGTTAATAATTAATTTATTAACACTATCATTTCGAAAAGAATGCCGAATTATACTCAGCTCATTTTCATTAACTTATGTAAACAAAACCAGGGAGTTTTTCCAGATTTGGGAAAGGGAGGGCCACTATAGGAGTGTAAACGGTCAACGGTCAACGGTCAACGATCAACGGTCAACGGTCAACGGTTATTCGAGTTCCGAGTGCAGTTGCGATATGCATGATGAAACAACCGATTCCACCTGCTTCACCAATTCTGGTATTTGTTCAAGCTGTTCGTGGGTTTTGGCGTGCGCCTCCACTGTGCGGATCACGTCGTGGATAGTACGGATACCCATGGAGTCGATGGTGGATTTTAACTTATGCGCCATCTTGGCAACCTGTTCCCAATTCTCATTTGCAGTGGCGTCTACCAGCTCCTGCACATTTTGCGGAACAGTTTGAATAAAAAGACGAATCATTTTTTTTATAAAAGCGTCATCGCCCCCCGAAACGGAGTGGATCATCGTGAGATCATATAGTATCTGATGGTCTGCAGTTTCGGTTTTTCCGGATTTCAAATCCCCGGCGACACTCAGGATCGTATTGAGCAGATTGGCTTCCACAACGGGTTTGGCGAGAAAATCGTCCATTCCGGCCTTCTCATATTTTATTAAATCGGCAGAATTACAATTGGCGGTCAGTGCGATGATGGGAATCGTCGAAAGGAGTGGATCTGCGAGATTTCGGATTTGTTCGGTTGCCATGATGCCATCCATCACCGGCATCTGAACATCCATCAAAACACAGTCAAAGATTTGTTTTTTTACCTGCTCAATGGCTTCGGCGCCATTTCTTGCAATGACCACCTGTGCACCATTGGACTCAAGAATATGCCAGATGAGCTGTTGATTCATTTCAACATCTTCTGCAACCAGGATGGTTTTTCCAAATAGTATTTTTTCAGTTACAGGGGTCAACATTCCTTATATTTCATCAGCCTCGCAGGCAATTACTTGCTTTTCAGCTCTCCATTCTGTATCATCCGGTATATGGTACTCTTTCCGATATCCAATTTCCTGGCTACCAGCAATACATCTTTGTTATACTTATCCAGATAATGCTGAATAATCTGGCTTTCAAATTCCTTCAGGGTGGTTTCACGGTTCAGCAAGTCGTTGATGCTGGTGGATGAATTCAGTGTAATGTGTTCAGGAAGAATATTTTCTTCATCACTCATCACAACCGCCAGTTCCATAATGGATTTCAGTTCGCGCACATTACCCGGGAACGGGTATGATATCAGTTTTTGCTGGGCTTCCGGACTAATTGATTTCCGGTTTATCTTATTTTCCTTGCAAAATGCGTCGACAAAATTTTTCGCCAGGATGGCGATATCATTGCCCCTTTCGCGTAAAGGCGGCAGCATGATAGGTAATCCGATTAAACGATAGTAAAGGTCTTCGCGAAATGTTTTATTTTTTACTTCTTCCAATAAATTTTTATGCGTCGCCACGATGATCCGCACGTTGATCGGCAATACGCTGTTCGCACCAACGCGTGTGATCTCTCTTTCCTGTAAAACCCGTAATAGTTTGGCTTGCAGGTTAATATCCAATTCCCCTATTTCATCCAGGAACAAGGTTCCTTTATCGGCCTCTTCAAACTTACCAATGCGTCTGGTAACGGCACCTGTAAAAGATCCTTTTTCATGGCCGAAGAGTTCACTTTCGAGTAATTCTTTCGGGATGGCCGCTACATTCACCGCTACAAAGGGCATCGCGTGTCTTTCTGAATTAAAATGTATGGCTTTGGCCACCAGTTCCTTACCGGAGCCGGTTTCTCCTGTTATGGATACGGTAATATTCGTTTTTGAGGCTTTTTCAATCAGCGCAAACACCCTTTCCATGGGTTCGCTGTTCCCGATAATGATCTGGGAGAAATCATATTTACGGCCTACCTGTTTTTTCAGGCTCTCTACTTCCTGTTTCAGGGTGCTGATTTCCCGTAAATGCAGAATGCTGTTCCAGAGCCGGTCCTTGGTGTCATCGTCTTTAACGATATAATCAAAAGCACCGTTCTTTAAGAGATTGATGGCGGTAGCCACGTCTTCCTGGCCTGAAATGACTATGACACGGATGTCGGGATTAAATTCCTTAATCTTTCGTAACACTTCCGTACCGTCGCTGTCGGGCAGGGAATAATCGAGGGTTACAACGTCGGGAACTTCATGGAGGTGGGCGAAGAAATCACCAGGTGATTCAAATCGTTTAACTTCATATTCCGGATTAAGGGATAAATAATGTTCCAGCATGGAACCGTACCACATATCGTCTTCAACAATGAAAACTTTGAACGACTGGTTGTTCTTCATATTTCGGATTATATCGGATTTTACCTTCGGTATAACGTGGTTTTAAAGATTTTTAGTATTGATTATGAACCAAAAAGAGACTTTTTCCAAGTATTATAATGATCTGAACCCGGAACAGAAACTGGCGGTAGATACAATTGATGGACCTGTGCTTGTGATTGCCGGTCCCGGAACGGGAAAAACTCAGATTCTGGGAGCACGGATTGGTAAAATTTTATTGGAAACAGATACCGATCCCGGCAATATACTCTGCCTCACGTATACGGATGCGGGCGCCATCGCCATGCGACGCCGCCTGTTGTCTTTTATAGGACCGGCAGCGTATAAAGTGAATATTTATACATTCCACGCTTTTTGCAATGATATTATCCAGGACAATCTTTCCTTTTTCGAAAAAAATAAACTGGATCCGATCTCTGAACTCGAACAGATCCAGATGCTGCGGGAACTCGTGGACAGTTTTCCGAAAAACCATGCATTAAAACGTTACCGTGGTGACGTGTATTATGAAATCAAAAATCTGAAATCACTTTTCAGCACGATGAAACGCGAAGGATGGTCCCCCGCATTCATCGAAGAAAGAATCAACGAATATCTCGCCGACCTTCCTGCACGCGATGAGTATATATATAAGAGAAATGGTCCGGGTTTTAAGAAAGGTGATCCCAACAGGACCAAACTGGATGAGCAGAAAGAACGTATGGAAAAATTACGGGCGGCCATACACGAGTTCAATCGTTTCCAGCATTTGATGTTTACCAATGAGCGCTATGATTATGATGATATGATCAATTGGGTGATCCGCGCATTCACCGAAAATGAACAATTGCTGCGGCGTTACCAGGAAAAATTTCTCTATATACTCGTGGATGAATTCCAGGATACAAGCGGTACACAAAATAAACTCGTAAACCTGCTCATCAATTTCTGGGATAAGCCAAATATTTTCGTAGTCGGCGACGACGACCAGTCCATTTTCCGCTTCCAGGGTGCGAACATTTATAATATGGAGGAGTTTGCAGCCAGTCAGAAGAAAAACCTGCTTACGGTTGTGCTCACCAATAATTACCGTTCCACACAACCGATTCTCGATATATCAAAACAGCTGATCGGAAATAATCAGGAAAGGCTGATCCATAAAATTGAAGGGCTCAGCAAGGACCTGATTGCTGCAAAAAATGAAATTGCACGGCTGCAGGAGCCGCCGGTGATTCGTGAATATCAAACCGAACGGGAGGAAATGATTGATATCATTTCACATATTGAAGGATTGATCAACCACCAGGTGCCTCCGGGGAAAATTGCAATCATATATAAGGAGAACCGCTATGGTGAAGAATTGCTTCCCCTTTTCAAACTGAAGAATCTACCGGTCTACAGTAAACGAAGTATCAACCTGCTTGAGGATCCACTGATCGGGAAAATTTTGCTGATCATCCGGTACCTGGCTTCCGAACACGAAATTCCCTTCAGCGGGGATGAGATGCTTTTTGAAATACTGCACGCTGAATGGTTCCGGATACCGGCTATAGAAATTGCCAGTCTCACGGCAGAAGTCGCCCAGAAACAATATAGCAATGAAAAAATTTCCTTACGGAAACTGCTCAGTGATAAAGCCAATAAGCCGGGCAAAGATTTATTCTCCCAACCCCTGAATCCGGCACTGGCAGCGGCTTCCGGGATACTGGAATCGTTGATCAGCGCCGTTTCAAACACGACATTGCAATCATTGTTCGAAGCCATTTTTCGCGAGTCGGGACTTCTTCGCTTCGCCATGCAGCATCCCGAAAAACAACACATGCTGCAAATACTGACTTCATTTTTTGACTTCATAAAAGAAGAAACCCGCCGTCATCCACTCTTAAATTTGCAACAGCTGGTTACCCATCTGGATCTGATGGAGGATAACAGTATTGACCTTCCGCTCATTGAAGTGAATGGCGGTACGGATTCCGTAAACCTGCTTACGGTACATGGCTCAAAGGGACTCGAATTTAAATACATCTTTTTTGCAGGTTGTAATTCACATTACTGGGAGAAGAAGGGCGGCGCCAATAAAGGATTTCATTTCCCGGATACGCTATTGCAATCCCAGTCGAGTGATTATGAAGAATTGCGCCGGCTTTTTTATGTTGCCATCACGCGTGCTGAAACACATCTGTATATTTCCTACAGCCGTTTTCGCAATAATGGCAAAGAAGCAGAGCCTTCTGTATTCATTGCTGAAATCCGCGCGGGATTTGAACTGCCATTTGAAACGCCCGCGCCTGGCGGACAAACCATCAGCGACTTTCAATATTTACTTCTGCAGGGTCAGCAGCCACCGGAGATGGAACGAATCGAAATGGATTTCGTTAACCGTGTGCTGGAGAATTTCCAGATGAATGTAACCGCATTGAACAACTATCTCAAATGCCCGTTGGAATTCTATTTCAAAAATCTCATACGCATACCTTCACCCAAAAATGAGAACACAGAATTCGGTTCTTCTGTTCATTTCGCGCTCGAACAGTTGTTTCGTAAAATGACGGAAAATGACAAAAAGTTTCCGGAGTCAGGCTTTTTTATTGCCTCCTTTGACTGGTATATGGACCGTCACCGGGAGAGTTTTACCCATGAACAATTCAAGCGCAGAAAAGAATACGGACATATTATTCTTCCGGCATACTATGATAAATATATACGAAGCTGGAACCCGATTGTAAGTATTGAAAGAAGAATAAATAATGTATCCATCGAAGGTGTTCCCGCAAAGGGCATGCTTGATAAACTTGAATTTGATGGTAAACAGGTGAATATCGTTGATTATAAAACCGGTAACCCCGATAACTCCATCCAAAAAATAAAAGGACCGAATGAAAAGCAACCTCTCGGAGGCGATTACTGGCGGCAGGCTGTTTTTTACAAACTACTGGTAGACCGCGGTCAAAGGGACTGGCAGGTAGTCAGCACGGAGTTTGATTTCATCGAGCCGAATAACAAGGGAACTTATATAAAACAAAAACTGTTTATCACTCCGGAAGATGAAACAGTGGTTACCCGCCAGGTAACGGAAACATGGGAAAAGATTCAGCGTCATGAATTCTATACGGGTTGCGGTAAGGAGGATTGCCACTGGTGCAATTTTGTAAAAAATAATAAACTGGACATCCGGGCAACTATTGCGCAGGAGGAAGAACATTCAAGTTTATAAAATCATAAAACTGTATAAATCCCATTTCCCTCCAGTAAGTTTGCAGCCAAGTACATGAAGCGACTCTTTATTTTTTTCCTGGTCTGCCTGGCTCTCACACGTTATCCTCTTATTACAGGTTGTGCCAATATGGTTCCACCTACGGGCGGACCGAGGGACAGTCTCCCGCCGGTTCTGCTGATTGCAGAACCAAAAATGAAGGCCGTTCGTGTGGAAGGGAAAAAAATCGTTCTGACTTTTGATGAATACATCGATTTAAAAGACATCCGTACCAACCTCATCGTTTCGCCCGTTCCGAAATCGATGCCCACGGTAACCTCCCATCTGAAAGTGATCACCATTGAAATGAAGGATACCCTTCAGCCGAATACTACTTATTCACTGAATTTCGGAAAGGCCGTTACGGACGTCAACGAAGGAAATGTTTTGAAAAATTTCACTTATGTTTTTTCCACCGGCAGATATGTGGACTCCATGCGGTATAGTGGCCGCGTAATCATGGCATACACCGGTAAGCCCGACAGTACGCTGATTGCGATACTCCATGACAAACTGTATGATTCAGCCGTCGCTAAAGACAGACCACGATACATCGCCCGGCTTGACAGTTCCGGAAATTTTACCTTCTCAAATATACGTCCCGGGGTTTATAACCTATTTGCGTTGAAAGATGAAACGGGTTTGCACGAGTATACTTCAAGAGCACAGATATTTGCCTTTGCCGACAGTCCGGTAGATATCACCGTGGGAGCTCCGCCGCTCCTGCTGTATGCGTATGAAGACACCAGTGGCTTTTCAAAACCCGCCAAGAAGTCGTTACTACCACCGGCTCCATCCAAGAAAGAAGATAAAAGCAAACCCAAGAGACTGGTTATTTCGGGTAATATTCCCAACGGTCAATTGGATCTGCACGATCAGCTGATTTTAAGTTTTGGGGTTCCGCTTAAATTTTACGATACCAGTAAAATACGTTTCACTGTAGATAGTTTTCAGGATGTCACATCTTATAGCTGGTCGATGGACAGCACGAATAAAAAACTGACTTTATCTTTTACAAAGAAAGAAGGCACACCTTATCATCTCATTTTACAAAAAGACTTTGGAGAAGACACACTGGGCGGCAAATTATTAAAGATTGATACGATTAATTTCCAGACTAAAAAAGAATCGGATTATGGTAATCTCCGTTTAAGATTCCGGAACCTTGCATTGAGCCGTCATCCCATATTACTTTTTTTCTCCGGTGAGAAAATCATCTTATCCTATAAAATGGGTCCCTCCATGCGCTATAATAATAAGTTATTTGTGCCCGGTGAATACCAGCTCCGGATATTGTACGATACCAACCAGAACGGTGTCTGGGATCCGGGTGATTACTATAATCACCTGCAACCTGAGATTGTTGTTCCATTGAAGAATAAGGTGAATGTGCGGGCGAACTGGGACAACGAAATCGATATTACTTTGTAAATTTATACATGCAATTCTCATCGGCTCTGTTGGAAACGGCGGTCAACGAATTCGCCAAGCTGCCCGGTATTGGAAAAAAAACTGCGCTAAGGCTTGTTCTTCATCTGTTAAAACAGGACCCCTCGGCTGCCCGGGCTTTCGGGGAAACCGTTCTTAAAATGCGCCAGGATATCCGGTTCTGCCATCGATGTCATAATGTGGCCGATGCTGATATCTGCTCGATCTGCGCGAATTCCATGCGAAGGAAGGATATGATCTGCGTGGTCGAGACTATCCGGGACGTGATTGCCATTGAAACTACCCAGCAATTCAGCGGAACCTATCATGTACTGGGAGGTGTTATTTCACCGCTGGACGGGATCGGTCCGGATCAGCTTTCCATCGATTCCCTGGTGGACAGGATTCAGAAAGAAGGAGTTATAGAAGTCATTTTTGCCCTCAACCCCAATATTCAGGGGGATACTACCATATATTATATACAGAAAAAGCTGGCTGAATTTCCGGTGAAAGTAACCACTATCGCGCGGGGTATTTCCTTTGGCGGGGAGCTGGAATATGCCGATGAAATGACGCTGGCCAGGTCAATTTCGAACAGGCTGCCGGTGGAAAGCTATGTTTCACATCGTTGACCGTTTACCGTGTATCGTCTATCGTGTATCGTTGATCGTTTTTCTGCGATATACGATATGCGATATACGATATACGATTAACGATCCACGACTTTTGGGCTTTAGTCCTAAATGTTGTAATTTTGCATTTCATCAGGCAGATTTGTTTATTGTTCGGCCTGACAGATTGAAAGATGAACTGAACTAATAAACGCCAGGTAAGTCCTATATACTTTTCCTTCCGTTGCCAGTCAGTCTTCTCTGTCATTTCCGTCACAAACAGTCCGCATTAAATCTAGAACCATGTCAAATATTAAATCGGCATTGGAATCCCGTATTCTCATCATTGACGGCGCCATGGGTACCATGATTCAGAGATATAAGCTGGAGGAAGGTGATTATCGCGGTGATCGTTTCAAAGACTGGGCCTCGGACGTGAAGGGAAATAATGACCTTCTGTCAATAACCCGTCCGGATATCATACGGGCCATTCATCTGGAATATCTTGAAGCCGGAGCAGATATTATTGAAACGAATACGTTCAGTAGTACCGCGATTGCACAGGCTGATTATAATATGCAGTCCCTGGCTTATGAATTGAATGTGGCTTCTGCACAGGTTGCACGTCGGGCAATTGAAGAACATCTTAAGCTCAAAGCGGAAAGCCCAAAGTCTAAAACCGATCCGGTAATCGGTAATCGGTCATCTGTCAACGAAAAATCTGTCAACTGTCAACCATCAACCTCCAACCAGAAATTCGTCGCCGGCGCGATCGGGCCTATGAACAAAACTTTGTCATTATCACCCGATGTAAATAACCCCGGTTTCCGGTCGGTGAGTTTTGATGAAGTGTCAGATGCGTATTACGAACAGGTTTCCGGTTTGGTGGATGGGGGTGTGGATTTACTTTTAATTGAAACCATTTTCGATACACTGAATGCGAAGGCCGCCATTTACGCCATAAAAAAATATTTCCGGGATACGAAAAAAGAACCGCTGCCGATCATGATCAGCGGGACTATTACGGATGCCAGCGGAAGAACCCTGAGCGGACAAACCCTGGAAGCATTTTATACGTCTGTAGCACACGCCAAACCACTCAGTGTAGGACTTAATTGCGCATTGGGTGCCGCTGAAATGCGGCCACATATTGCCGAACTTTCAAAAATCGCATCCTGTTATACGTCGGCTTATCCGAACGCAGGTCTTCCGAATTCCATGGGTTTATATGAAGAAGAACCGGAAGAAACCGCTCATTTCCTGGAGGAATGGGCCAGGGAAGGATTTGTAAATATAGTGGGTGGTTGCTGTGGAACCACACCGGATCATATCAGGCATATTGCTGAACAGGTGAAAAAATTCACTCCGAGAAAATTGCCCGTTGTTGAACTGGTTGCATAAAAATTATTTTTTAAATGAGTGAAGCGAACGTCATCTATCCATATTTGCGCTTATCGGGTCTCGAGCCGCTGGTAATCCGTCCTGAATCGAACTTTGTGAATGTCGGAGAAAGAACCAATATCACGGGTTCAAAAAAATTCGCGCGGTTGATCCGCGAGAATAAATATGAGGAAGCACTGGCCGTCGCCCGGCAGCAGGTGGAGAACGGAGCCCAGATTCTGGATGTGAACATGGACGATGCTTTGCTGGATGGCGAGAAAGCCATGACACATTTTCTCAATCTCATCCAGAGCGAGCCCGATATTGCGAAGATTCCTATCATGATTGATTCTTCCAAATTCAGCATCATTCAGGCCGGACTGAAATGCGTACAGGGGAAATGTATTGTCAATTCAATTTCACTGAAAGAGGGAGAAGAAAAATTTATTGAGCAGGCTATCATTTGTAAAAGCTTTGGTGCGGCAGTAGTCGTCATGGCATTCGACGAAAAAGGGCAGGCGGATACCAGGCAACGCAAAGTGGAAATATCCAATCGCGCCTATGATATTCTGACCGGACAACTTGATTTCGATCCGCAGGATATCATTTTTGATCTCAACATATTTGCTATTGCCACAGGCCTCGAAGAACATAATAATTATGCCGTGGATTTTATCGAAGCCACGCGTGAAGTAAAAGCCAGGCATCCGCTTGTCAAGGTCAGTGGTGGTGTAAGTAATCTTTCCTTTTCCTTCCGCGGAAATGAACCCCTGCGGGAAGCCATGCACAGCGTATTTCTCTATTATGCCATCAAGGCTGGCATGAGCATGGGTATCGTCAACGCCGGACAGCTGGTGATCTATGATGAAATCGAACCCGGGCTTCGCCAGTTATGCGAAGATGTGATCCTGAACCGCAACAACGAAAACAACGAAGCCACAGAAAAACTGCTGGCTGCTGCGGAATCGGTAAAAGGCAAAGCGAAGGAGGAAAAGAAGGATGAGGGCTGGCGACTAACATCCGTGGAGGAACGTCTGAAACACGCGCTCATCAACGGTATTACTGAATACATTGAAGCAGATACCGAAGAAGCAAGGCTGCATTATGACAAACCACTGGAAGTGATCGAGGGACCACTCATGGCAGGAATGAATGTAGTCGGTGATCTTTTTGGTAGTGGTAAAATGTTTCTTCCACAAGTAGTGAAAAGCGCGCGCGTGATGAAAAAATCAGTTGCCGTGCTCACCCCTTTCATTGAACAGGAGAAAATCGACAATTATAACCGGCGCGTGGCAGCAAGTTCTACCGGAACGGCAACAGAAGAAAAAGGAAATGCGAAAATATTACTGGCAACCGTGAAGGGAGATGTGCATGATATCGGAAAAAATATCGTAGGCGTCGTGTTGGGTTGCAATGGATATGATATTGTAGATCTCGGCGTGATGGTACCCGTTGATAAAATATTAGAAACGGCACTCCGTGAAAAAGCGGATATTATTGGTCTGAGCGGTTTGATCACTCCGTCACTGGATGAAATGGTGTATGTGGCGCGCGAAATGAAAAGAAGAAATATGAATCTTCCTCTCATGATCGGCGGAGCAACCACTTCCCGCCTGCATACCGCGATCCGGATCGCTCCGGAATATGAACATGGGGTAGTGCATGTACTCGACGCTTCACGTAGTGTAACCGTGGCGGGAAGCCTGCTGAATGATATTCTGAAAAAACCCTTTCTTGAGAATATCGACACGGAATACGGCAAGTTGAAATCTGATTTCGCAAATAAAAAATCAGGCAAACAATTATTAACCTATGCCGAATCAAAAGCGAATAAAACAAAAATTGACTGGACAAAATTTGAACCAGTCAGACCAGCTTTTCTTGGTGTGAAGATTTTCGACTCGGTCCCTCTGCAGGAAATTGCCGAATTCATCGACTGGCAACCCTTTTTTATTGCATGGGAAATGCATGGTAAATTTCCGCAATTGCTGAGCGATGAAGTGATCGGTGAAGCAGCCACCCGTTTGTTTGCGGATGCAAGGGCCCTGCTGAAAAAAATCATAGATGAAAAATGGCTGACGCCCCGTGGTGTGATCGGTATCTGGCCAGCCAACGCAACAGGAGATGATACCATTACGATTGCGCCATCTGAATCAAACGGCATTCCCGAGCCACTGGAATTCCTTCGTCAGCAATCCAAAAAAGCAGCAGGACAATCCAATACATCGCTGGCAGATTTTATTGCGCCGGCAGATTCAGGAAAAATGGATTATATCGGCGCTTTCTCCGTTACCATCGAAGGAATAGAAAAACATATTACGCGGTTCATGGAGGATCTGGATGATTATAATAAAATCATATTGCAGGCACTGGCTGACCGGCTGGCTGAAGCCTTTGCGGAATGGTTGCATAGAAAAGTGCGTATAGAATACTGGGGATATGAAAAATCAGAACAACTTACAAACGAGCAGCTGATCAGGGAAGAATATACAGGTATTCGTCCTGCACCGGGATATCCCGCCTGTCCGGATCATACCGAGAAATACAAATTATTCCATTTGCTGGGTGGAGAAAAAACAACCGGCATCACCCTTACGGAATCTCTCGCGATGTATCCTGCGTCATCAGTCAGCGGATGGTATTTTGCCAATCCTGAAAGCAAATATTTCGGCGTAGGAAAAATAAGCCGTGACCAGGTAGAAGATTATGCTTCCAGAAAAAACATGGAAGTTACAGAAGTGGAAAGATGGCTTCGGCCCGTTTTGGATTACGATGCCTGATACCTATGTATACCGGACCATTATGTAAAATGTTTTCTTTAATAAAAGTTGGTCTTTATCGCCGTTCCCGCTTTAACTTCTGATTAAAAAGAATGGTAGTAAATTGCGGCCTGAAAAATTGATATACCAATGATGAGTAACCGAAAAATGATGTCCAGGTGTTTTGTGTTTATCATTGTATTGTTGCCCTTATTCGCCCTGTCCCAACAATCCGGTAGTCAAATCATAACATCCTCTGCATCTGCCACCTCGGGAAAGAAAGTCAGGAAACATGAATTATATTTCTCCTGGGGATACAATAAAGAATGGTATACCAATAGTAATGTCAGTGTTAGCCAACCCACGCTGGGTAACTCTTTTACATTCACAAATGTGAAGGGAGTAGATCATCCCGGTTGGGAGAATGAGCAGTTTTTTACAAAGGCACTGAGTATTCCGCAATACAATTACCGGCTTGGTTATATTATTAACCGGGATAAGGGATGGGGCGTCGAAATAAATTTTGATCATACAAAATGGTTATTTCCCAATAACCAGTATGTTAATATAAAAGGAAAGATCAATAATAAGCCGTTCGAGGGCAAAGTTTTCTTCTCAGATAGTGTAGCCGGATCAGATTCAAGTTCTTATCATTACCTGAATAACGGCGCCAACTTTTTACTTTTTAATGTTGTGAAACGCTGGCATATCTGGGCAAATAAAAAGCAAACTATCATGGTGGACGGTCTGGGAAAATTGGGTATAGGCCCCGTGATTCCGCATGTGCAGGTGAAGTATTTTGAACAACCGCAAAATGACCAGCACTTTCAATTGGGCGGATGGAATACGGGCCTGGAAGGTGATCTGAAAGTTACTTTTTTCCAATATGTATATCTCGAATATGCCAATAAAGTGGATTATGCCCGTTACACAAATCTGAAAATTTATGAGGGTACAGACAAGCAGGCGTTTGGCACATATGAAATGATTTTGAATCTTGGGATCAGCGTTCCTGTCGGGAAAGTCGTTCATTAAGCCAAAAGACGAAAGCCCGAAGTCTAAAACTTATTTTTGGATCTCTAAATTTTATTAAGTTCTGAGTCAAACTTTGCCATTCATTTATTAAAAAAAATTATCAATTCAGTCTTAGGCTTTGGGCTTTAGACCTTATGCTTAAGAGGGAAATTTCTTTTCAAACAACCACCAGCAACTTTTACGTTTTTTCATGAGATTATAATTGGTCGAGATATACGTCTGGATATGTTTCATTGCTTCATCGATATCATCCGTAATTAGTAAAAGGTCGAGGTCTTCTTTCTCAATGGTTTTTTCATTGATCATCTTTTGAATCATCTCAATCAGGTGATGGTAGTAGGATTTTCCAAAAAGCACCACCGGAAATTGGGTAAGTGATTTTGTCTGGATCAGTGTGAGTGTATTGAACATTTCATCCAGAGTACCAAAACCACCCGGCATAACAATAAATGCATAGGAATATTTCAGAAGCATTACTTTCCGCAGAAAAAAATAATCGAATGTGATCCATTTTTGCATGTACTTATTGGGCTGTTGTTCAACGGGCAGATGAATATTACATCCCACCGATTTCCCTCCATTTTCAAAAGCACCGCGGTTTGCCGCTTCCATAATACCAGGACCGCCGCCTGTCATAACGGTAAACCCCATTTTTGAAATGCGTTTACCGAATTCCCTCGCAATTCCATAATATGAATTATTCTCCCCGAATCTGGCGGAACCGAAAACTGTAATACAGGGCCCAACAAAATAGAGGGCCCGATTACCTTCCAGTATTTGTTTGAATACTTTCCAGGCAAATGCCAGTTCGAAACTGCGGCTCTGCGGACCCTCCAGATACAAGAGTTTTTTCGCCTTGATTACAGGAGGCGCTTCCGACGAATTTTTTGTGTGAGTAACGGAATCTACAGCCATGAGATCTGTTCTTTAATAAAGTAGAAGTAAATTACATACCGAATATAATAAACAAAGAATGGCTGCCCTTCGAATCATTAGTTATAATGTAAACGGCATTCGCGCCGCAATGAAAAAAGGTCTGGTGGACTGGCTGAAAACAAATCCCGCCGACATCATTTGCTTTCAGGAAACAAAAGCAGAAAAGGATAATGTGGACCATGCAGCATTTACATCACTGGGCTATCAGGACCTCTGGTTCAGCGCACAGAAAAAAGGCTATAGCGGGGTGGCTGTACTGACAAAAATAAAGCCCACCCATATTCAATATGGTACCGGTCACCAGGTGAGTGATGACGAAGGAAGAGTTATCCAGCTTGATTTCGGCGATATCCGATTGATTAATGCATATTTTCCTTCCGGCACTACGGGTGATGTCAGACAGGGATTTAAATATCAGTGGCTCGATGAATTCTATATTTATCTGGATGAATTGAAGAAAAAATATCCGCGTCTTATTCTGTGTGGTGATTATAATATTGCTCACAAGGAAATCGATATTCATGATCCCAAGGGAAATAAAAACTCATCGGGATTTCTGCCAGCCGAAAGAGCCTGGATGGATAAATTTCTGGATAGCGGGTGGACAGACAGTTTCCGGATAAAACATCCGGAGCCGCACCAGTACAGTTGGTGGAGCCAGCGTTTCCCTTCCGTGAGACTGAATAATAAAGGCTGGAGAATCGATTATATTAATGTGACCAATAATCTGGCGGGCAGGATCCTGCGCGCTGACATCTATCCTGATATCAAACACAGCGATCATTGTCCCGTATACCTGGAGATAAAGACAAAGTGATTTGTTTGTGCGTTTCTTGTGGAAAAGAATTAAAAAGTACCGGCGATTGAAAAAATATTGTACATTCCTCTGAAACCCTGTGTCGGCGTGGCTTTGATCGGATAAGCTGAAACCCTTTGCCAGCATGCTTCTTATGCGTTCCATCATCGTTTATCATTAATAATTAATAATTAATAACTGCCCGAAACCCTTATCGGCAGTGATTTTTAACAATTTTACGCGTTATTAAAAATTTTGATGGGAATTAAAAGCAACTATATTTGCCGGTACAAAAATTTTCACTATGAACAAAGCTGAATTAATTACGAAAATTGCCGATGACGCAGGCATTACAAAAACACAGGCTAATGAAACACTGAATTCATTTGTTGAAGCTGTTGCAAAAACATTGAAAGGTGGTGGTAAAGTTACGCTGGTTGGTTTTGGTACATTTTCTGTTTCAAAAAGAGCAGCCCGTAATGGTCGGAATCCACAGACTGGTGCTGTGATAAAAATCAAGGCTAAAAAAGTTGCAAAGTTTAAAGCGGGTAAGGAATTGTCTGCCAAATTATAATTGCTGACTTTATCACAACCTTTAAGAGCTCCGGTTAATTGATTATTAATTAGCCGGAGCTTTTAATTTTCCGGATATTTGCAGACTTAAATATATATTATGGGTAAGGGAGATAAAAAAACAAAGAAAGGCAAGATTTTCAAAGGATCATTTGGCAAGAGCAGACCAAAGAACGAGAAAAAGGTTGTTGCAACGAAGAAGAAAGAAGCCTAAACAAGTGTGGAAGACTGGAAGACTGGAAGTGCATTTCACTGAGTCACTAACTGTCAACTGTGATCTCCCAACTGCCAACCGTTATCAGTTAAGGAGCAAGTCTTTCAACAAGCCATCGGCCGTTTTCCAGCAAAGTATATTGTAACCGGTCATGCAGGCGATTGGGCCTGCCCTGCCAGAATTCAATGGTTACAGGTCTCACAAGGTATCCGCCCCAATGAGGCGGTCTTGGAATATTGTTCGCGGTGAATTTTGATTCATATTGATCCACCTCCTGGTCGAGCCATTCAGCGCTTTTAATTACTTCGCTTTGTGGAGAAGCCCAGGCTCCTATACGGCTGCCAGGCGGCCGTGAATTGAAATAGGCATCACTATCTTCTTTGCTGAGTTTTTCTACCAGACCTGTTATGCGCACCTGCCTTTCGAGTTCCTTCCAGAAAAAAACCAGGCAGGCCCTGGGATTTTCAAGAAGTTGCTTACCCTTGAAACTTTCATAATTGGTATAGAACTGAAAACCCTTTTCATTAAATCCTTTCAGTAAAACAATTCTTGCGGATGGCAGGCCATCAGCAGATGATGTTGCCAGCGTCA
>Ga0206929_1050_pt1 | contig 30463 bp, 32 predicted proteins | sample Alteio_BWOrgHeat_19_FD_152929 | JGI IMG/M metagenome (GOLD analysis project Ga0206929, IMG submission 152929) | Enriched cells from forest soil in Barre Woods Harvard Forest LTER site, Petersham, Massachusetts, United States -... | ecosystem: Environmental > Terrestrial > Soil > Temperate forest >...
AATTCCAGCATACTGAAAGTATTCCGGATGTTGTTACATCCTTTGATGATTTAATTTCAAAATATAAAATCGATACGGCAGATCTGGTATACGATTCCCCGGCAGAAGTAAAAATTGAGCCCGCACATGAAGACATTCAGGAATCAGTTATTGAAAATGAACCCGTACATGAAGAAGTTCAGCAACCAGCTGTCGAAAATAATCCTATAAATGAATTCGTTGAGGATTCAGCTATCGAAACCGGGCCCGTCCACGAATTCGTTGAAGATTTAACACAGGTAACGGCGGCCGAACCGCAATCAGTCGTACAAGAGCAACCTGCGAGTGAATCTCGGGAGGAATTTACAGCGAAAGCGGAGGAATCAGTGCATAGAATGATTTCCACTCCAGAGCCGGCATCCTCCGAATTCATAGAGGTAATAAATGAATATGGAATTTTTGAGGAAGAAGTTGTCAGAAATCCGGATTACGACCTGGAGTCTTTTGACCGGCTCATAGATGTTATTCCACCTGTTCCTCCAGTCATTCCGGACGATATTCCCGCAAACGACAATGACGACATCATTGAAAATCAAATCCCGGAAACTCCGCCTGAACGAGCCGTTGAACAGGACTATGAATCTTTTGACGGGCCTGCCGGATCACCGGAGAACGACGATGTGCCGGTTACGTTTTCAGAACCCGAAGTAATATCTGCTGAAGTTGCGGCCGGGACAGTTGATGAAACGGAAAATACAGAAATGCCATCCGGCGAAAATGTAATGGTCGATCAAATGCCTCAGCTCGCTGACCGATTTGGAGACCAGCAAAAGTCAGTCGTTTCCTTTGACCCGAAAAAAGCGGAATCCATCGTATTTGCTCCCTACCACATGATAGATTATTTCGCTTCCCAGGGAATTAAACTGGTGATGGAGGAAAATCCTGTGGATAATTTCGGCAAACAGTTAAAAAGTTTCACGGACTGGCTGAAAGTATTGAAAAGACTGCCTGTTCAACCCATATCTGAAAAACCGGACGAGAAAGAAGTTGACAGGATCCGCCATTTTGCCGCCCATTCTATTGAAGACAGGGATATCCTGACCGAGTCGATGGCGGAAGTATTGGCCAAGCAGGGCATGTATGAAAATGCCATCGCGCTGTACCAGAAATTAAGTTTGATTTATCCCCCCAAAAGCGCTTATTTTGCGTCCAGAATAGAACAAATAAAAGCGTCTTTACCATGATATTTTTTGTTATCATCCTGTTGCTGGCCTGTGGTTTACTCGGTCTGATCATCCTGGTTCAGAATCCGAAAGGTGGCGGACTTGCCGGCAACGTGGCGGGTTTCAGTAATCAGTTTATGGGCGTTAAACAGACAACGGATGTTTTGGAAAAAGGCACCTGGATCCTTGCTACCGCCGTCGTATTACTTTGTATATTTTCAACCGTTTTTATACCGAAAGCGAATTCAAAAAAGGGAAAGGACTTTAAAGCGGCTCCTACGACTACCATGCCATCGGCATCCACCGCTCCCATTCAGAAATAGACACTGAACGATATTTGTGACCCCTCATTCCATTGACGGGGTTTTTTGTTTATTTTGGTGAATAATCCAAATACACGTGAAGAAACTGCTTCTCCCCCTGCTCCTTTTAATTTTAATAATTGCCGCTGCGGCCGGATACCTGATCCTGGGTCCTGGAACTGCATTCAAAACATCCAGTCAGGATCTGTATATCCATACGGGGATGAATTATGAAGAACTGGATTCCATACTGAAAAAAGATGAGTTGCTTGCGCATCCTGCTGTTTTTCGCTGGCTGGCGAACCGGGTATCCTATCCGGTCGCTATGAAAGCCGGAAAATATGAGATACGGGAAGGAATGAGTCTTTTGAATATTCTTAAAATGTTGCGCAACGGCCGGCAAACACCTGTGAACCTTGTAATAACAAAATTGCGAACCCGCGAAGACCTGGCAGGGATGATCGGTAAAAAATTTGAATGTGATTCGACTTCATTTATGCGCTTTTTGAATAACACCGATACACTGAATACCTATGGACTGGATACGAATACCGTAATGACAGTAGTATTTCCAAATACATATACTTACTTCTGGAATACAAATCCATCCCGGATTTTCAAAAAAATGGAAATCGCCGCGAATGCTTACTGGACACCCGTCCGCTTACAAAAGGCTGCCGACCATAAACTCAACCGCACGACTGCTTACATTCTCGCGTCAATCGTGGAAGAAGAAACGAACCGCCGGGACGACAAACCCCGGATTGCCAGTGTTTATCTGAACCGGATTGCTTCGGGTATGCGCCTGGCTGCCGATCCGACTGTGAAATTTGCGCTGCGGCGTTTCGATCTGAAAAGAGTGTATGAAAAATATCTGCTCATTGAATCGCCTTATAATACCTATCTGAACGCAGGATTACCGCCCGGCCCGATCTGTACTCCGTCCATGGAATCCATGGAAGCGGTTCTGAATGCACCTGAAACACGGTATTTTTATTTTGTCGCAAAACCTGATTTTTCCGGCTATTCAAATTTTGCCGAAACCTTTCCTGAACATATGAAAAATGCCAGGGAATACCAGAAGGCCCTGGACGAGCAAATGCGGATTGGTCAGCAGTTAAAAGGTAATCCATGACAACACTGGATAAATTCATAAAATCCACGCCACCTTACCGGTATGCCTCCTACAGGAGCAAGTCCATCTATCTGCCGGGATTTCAGGGATTACCGTTATATGATGTGGTCGTTTTTTTTAAGAGCCAGGTTCAGAAAGTGGGTTTAAACGACAGGGCCCGTTCCATCGCATTCAGCTTTCTGATGGCTATTCCCGCAGCAACCATCTTTCTTTGCACCCTGATCCCCTACCTGCCCGTTTCAAAAAAACTTACAAACCAGCTACTACTCCTGACAAAAGAAATTACACCGAACCAGAATACCTATACGATGATTTCGAATTTTCTGAATGATTTTCTGACGAAACAGCGTGGTGGCCTGTTATCGATCGGACTATTCGTTGCGCTCTATTATGCCTCGAATGCGATGATGGGACTCATGCGTTCTTTTAATAAATCCCTTGCTTCCCACAGACCGAGGAATTATCTGGAAAACAGATGGATCGCCATCCGCCTAACTTTTATAATGATTTTGTTGCTGATTGGATGTATTGTTATCCTGGTTACGCAGGACGAACTGCTGAAATACGTATTCAGGGCGCTGCATATTCACAGGAGTTCCATGAAGGGCGTTTTTAAAACGCTCCGGTGGGTTGTGATTATCCCATTGTTTTATTTCACCATCGCTTTTGTGTACCGCCATGCCCCGGCCATACAGAAAAAATGGCGTTTAATCTCACCTGGCACCACCCTGGCCACGATACTCATGATCCTGCTTACATTTATTTTTTCCTTCTGGGTAAATAAATTCGGGACTTATAATAAAGTGTACGGGTCCATCGGGACAATCCTCATTCTGATGATCGTCATTTATTTCAATGCGATGATCCTGCTGATCGGCTTTGAATTAAATGTGAGTATACATGCATTGCGGGAAAAAGCCGGAAGGAGAAAATAGAATTTTCACTTCCGTTTCTCAACGATTAGTGTAATAGGCAGTCCCACACAAATCACGAGTACACCGAAAGATCTCATGATAGCCCAGCCATTTGAGCGCGCAGCGCCCAGGCCGGATAATGGCATTACGAAACCATTCATAATAATCCAGATCAGTGCAGCGAGTAATATGGTTTTTGCCAGAACAGATCCGGGTTTGAACAGGCGGTACAAAAGGAGGAGATAAACGGCAGCCCAGATGGTCGCAATCAGGAAATGCAGGAACAATCCAAGGAATGGGTATATCAGGCCGCTCGCGAATGCCCCCTGTCCGATCAGTCCGCTGGCTATATACCGAAAGATATTACTGATATTATGCAGGGTAACCGGATGGGCGAAAAGCAAGATGGCGGCAATTGCGTCCAGGGTACCTGCGACTAAACCCGCAATAAATATGGTCTTTGTCTTGCTCATAAATTGCTGTAAGAAAATTCTACTGTGAAGATGAAATTTAAAATTGAATTTTCAATTTCATATATCCTCGTTATTCGCCGACCATCGTTTCCATATGGTTTGATAGTCGGTATCCGGCATTTTGGTTCTGTCATAATGCCCTGCGGCCTGCTTTTGACGAAAGGCTTCATACAGACTGACAGCACAGGCAACTGAAATATTCAGGGAACGGATCATGCCTACCTGAGGTATTACAAAATTACCGTCAGCGAATTGTCGGATTTCTTCACTGACGCCATCATGTTCGTTCCCAAATACCAGTGCGACCGGCTTGCTGAAATCGATATCGTACAGGGAAATGGCGGATGACGAAAGATGTGTCGTGAGGATCAGCGGAAATTTTTTTCTGAGTTCATTGAAACAAACCGCTGCATCTGCGTGCTGGTGGACCGAAAGCCACCTGGACGCGCTGCTGCTGCTGCGTGCACCCCATTTTTTATGCCGGCTGATTTTCGTGTTTAAGACATGTATGTCCTGAATGCCCACGGCATCACAGGTACGCATAACCGCTGAGATATTATGCGGATCAAATACGTTTTCCAGGACAACCGTGAGATCATTCTGGCGTTTATCAAGCACATGTCTGAGCCGCAGTTCTCTCTCCGGGGTCATCGGTTATGGTATTTGGTTGACGGTTGATCCCGCATGTGCGGGAACGGTTGACGGTTGATTTTTTAGCCGCTTAAATTACAAAAAGGTTTTAGCTTTGAGCTTTAGGCTTTGGGCGTTCAGCGTTAGGCGTTAGGCGTTAAGCGTTGGGCGTTAATGATTTTTTCCCTGCAACATAGGGACAAATGAGAAATTATCAAATACCTCTTCATGCATCACGCCCGATTCATCTTTCATAAGCCGCAACATTTGCTGAACCTTTCCTTCCCCGACAGGGATAACCATCTTACCGCCGGTCTTTAATTGTTCTGTCAGGCTGTCCGGGATGACTGGTGCAGCGGCCGTAACAATGATTTTATCAAACGGGGCATAGGTCGGCAGACCCTGATAGCCGTCGCCATAAAAAAAACGGATTGAAGGAAAATTGCGCAGATACGCGAATTGCTTATTGTGATCGTAAAGTTGTTTTTGCCTTTCTATGGTATATACCTGGGCACCCATCCACGCCAGTACACAGGCCTGGTATGTGCTTCCGGTTCCAACCTCCAGCACTTTTTCATGCTGTTTTACTTCCAGCAACTGTGTTTGATAAGCAACCGTATAGGGCTGCGATATTGTTTGCCCCTCGGCAATGGGAAAAGCCCTGTCTTCATAAGCGGTTTGGTCGAAGGCGGAGTCAATAAAGAAGTGTCTTGGGATTTCAAGTATTGCCTGTAAAACCCGTTCATCCGAAATGCCTTTTTTCCGGATCAGTTCCACCAATTGTTTACGAAGACCTTTGTGTCTGTAAGTATCCGATAACACCCGCATGAGATGCAAGATAATTGAAGAATTTTTTACATTGCGTCTTTTCATTTGTAACTTTTCAGTTCAAATTCTTCATTCCTTTAAATTCGTTTTCATGAAGTCGAATGCTTCCGTGCTGCTCAGCCTGATGATGTTTGTGCAATATTTTATCTGGGGTTCCTGGTATGTCACCATGAGTACGTATATGGGTGCCAATGTGCACGCGACTCCGGGATCCGCTGAGTTTGCCACGGGTGTGCAGATCGGAGCAGCATATAGTGCTTTGGCCATTGCCACCATGATCTCTCCTTTTTTTATTGGCCTTATTGCCGACCGTTTTTTTTCCGCACAGCGGATTATGGGCGTTTTACATCTGGTTGGTGCGATCCTTCTTTTTTCAGCTACGAAAATATCCAATAACGGTCCTTTTTACTGGATCATCCTGTTCTATTCACTGCTATATATGCCGACGATCGCGTTGTCGAACAGCATTGCCTTTAATCAGATGAGTGATCCTGGAAAACAATTTCCGTGGATCCGTGTTTTCGGTACCCTTGGCTGGATCGTCGCCGGATTGCTGATTGGAAAACTTGCTTGGGAAAAATCAAACCAGCTGGTGAATACTTTTTATCTGGCAGCGACGGCGTCTGCCTTTCTTGGAATATATAGTTTCTTTTTGCCGGATACGCCTCCGAAAGCTGCTGCCAGCCAGGCATCTGCAGCGAAAGCCCTGGGAACGGAGGCCTTCGTATTATTCAGAAATAAGGCTTACCTGGTATTTTTTATAGCTGCTATCCTGGTCTGTATTCCACTTTCTTTTTATTATGGGTTCGCCAATGCTTTTCTCAATGAAGTCGGTATGCAGGGAGCAGCGTCCAAGATGATCCTGGGTCAGATCTCGGAAGCTGTGTTTATTCTGGCGATTCCATTTTTATTCAACCGGATCGGCGTGAAGAATATGTTGCTCATGGGCATGATGGCATGGATCTTACGATATGTTTGTTTCGCATACGGCAATATCGATGCAAACCTATGGATGCTGTATGCAGGTATTATCCTGCATGGCGTCTGCTATGATTTCTTTTTTGTTACCGGCTATATGTACACTGAGAAAAAAGCGGGGGCGGCCATTAAAAATGCAGCCCAGGGCCTGTTTACCTTTGCCACCTATGGGGTGGGCATGTTTATCGGGACCTGGTTTTCCGGTTTCGTTGTTGACAATTACAAAACCGATACGGGGCACAACTGGACAAAAATCTGGTTTGTGCCTGCTTATATCGCGCTGGGTGTCCTGATTTATTTTATCTTTTTCTTCCGGGAAAAAAGATCCACCGGAAAGCCCCTTGTATCTGCCTGATCAAAAAACAAAAATTAAACTGAACATATGAAAATTGCTATGTTAGGATCCGGGTTTATCGGACGATTTTATGCCGAATCATTACAGGGACAACGCAGCAGGGATCGAATCGTAAGCATCTATTCCAGGCGCGAAACGTCGGCAAAAAAATTTGCATCTGACTATGGGTGCCCGCACTGGACAGTCGAAATGGAAGAAGCAGTTGCACACCCCGATGTGGACGTAGTATGTATCTCCCTTCCAAACAATCTGCACGAGGCAGCAGTTCTTTTATGCTGCAAGCATAAAAAAGCAGTCATTACAACCAAGCCTCTGGGAAGAAATGCTGCAGAAGCCAGGCGCATGCTCGAAGCAGTGGAAAAAGCGGGTATTTTCAACGGGTACCTGGAAGATCTGGTATATACGCCCAAGTTTCTGAAAGCACTCGAATCTGTAAAAAACGGAGCGTTGGGCAGGATACTCTGGTCAAAGTCACGGGAAACACATCCGGGTCCGCACAGCGACTGGTTCTGGGATCTCGAACAGGCCGGTGGCGGTTGCATCCTGGACCTCGGTTGTCATTGTGTTGAGATAGCCAGGAGTTTTATCGGCAAGGACATCAAACCCATGGAAGTGATGTGCTGGGCAGACACTCAGGTGAAACCTATTGAAGCGGAAGACCATGCCATCGGTCTGGTGAAATATGAGAATGGCGCCATTGGTCAGTTCGAAGTAAGCTGGACCTTTCGTGGCGGCCTTGATTTACGGGATGAGGTAATGGGCACGGAAGGAACAATATGGATCAATAATTTTTTAAGAACCGGATTTGAAATGTTTACGACCGGAAGGGGTGCTGACTATATCTCGGAAAAATCAGAATCCAATTCGGGCTGGCTGTTTCCGGTTGGAGATGAATTGAATGAGCTGGGTTACAATCACATGTTTACAGATATGTTCAACGCCATGGAAAAAGGCACTTCACCGAAAGAAACTTTTTATGACGGATATGTCGTGAATGCCGTTCTCGACGCAGCGTATAAATCAGCCCGGACAAAACTCTGGGAGCCGGTGCAGCTGGATATCTGGCGGGGTCTGACGGGTGTCTCAAAACATAATACCCTCGTTGACTATGATACCGATCACTATCTCGTAAAAGAAGAAGTGACGCATTACGGAGCGAAAAAGGTGATTCTTAAAAATAAAAAAACCGGGACGATTAGTGAGAGAACGCTTTAGAAAGTGTGAGAATGTGAGAGTGTGAGAGTGAATATTGCCGCACACTCACACTCTCACACTCTCACACTCTCACACTCTCACACTTGTCAAGGTTTCCCAATATAGCATGTGATAGCCAACAGAACATCCGTCAGCAATAACAATATTATTTTCATATTTCGGGAAATGCCATCTGACAAATTATTTCAATTTCAAACCATACATGATGGCGTCGATCCTTTTTTGCAATACCATATCCAGATCTTCAAATGCAGAACGACTGCTCAGGTTTTCATGCACGCTGAAATAGAATTTAATTTTTGGTTCGGTTCCGGAAGGGCGTGCGGAAATTTTACTACCGTCTTCAAGAACGAACTGAAGCACGTTACTTACCGGAAGTGTTATTTTCCAGGTCTCACCGGTTCTTAGATTTTTTCCGGTGCTTGTCTGGTAATCCAGCAAATGCAGAACTGACGAGCCGTTGATTGACGACGGCGGCTGACTTCTGTATGCCGTCATCATGTCGGCGATCTGTTTTTGCCCGTCCATGCCTTTTTTGGTTATTGAAATGAGGGTTTCCTTATAGTATCCGAATTGCAAATAAATTTCAATCAGTTTATCATAGAGCGACTTGCCCTTATTCTTTTCGTAGGCCGCCATTTCACAGAGTATGGCAACTGCACTGACCGCATCTTTGTCGCGAAGTTTGTCACCAATCATTAAACCGTAGCTCTCTTCCCCACCGATCACATAGTTCTCGGTTTTCTCTTTTTCCTTGATCAGTTCGGCTATCCATTTGAATCCCGTGAGCGTGTTGTAACATTTTATCTGCGACCGCTTCGCAATTTCATCAATCATATCGGTCGTGACGATGGTTTTTACAACCATATCGTTTGGCTGGGCAATTCCTTTTTCTTTCCTGGCTTCGATCATGTAGTTAAAAGCCAGCACGGCAGTCTGGTTCCCGTTCATCAGCATCCATTCCCCCTTGTCGTTTTTAACACCTATGCCAACACGGTCTGCATCGGGATCTGTTCCCAGCAAAATGTCCGCATCGATCTCTCTTGCTTTTTTTAATCCAAGGCTCATGGTTTCCTTTTCTTCAGGATTCGGATAAGCAACGGTGGGGAAATTACCATCCGGGGTAGCCTGTTCATCCACTACATGCACATTGCTGAATCCAAATCTTTGCAGTACTTCCGGTACCAGTTTAATTCCGGTTCCGTGAATCGGTGTGTAAACAATACAGAGATTATGTTGCCTTTCTATTATTTCAGGATTTATAGAAAGATTTTTTACCATGCTGATATATGCTTCATCCATTTCTTTTCCAATCATGGTGATATGTGATTCACCGCCCGTCCATTTTACCTCATCTACCGAAGCGATCTTTTCAACCTCTTCAATAACACGGTGATCATGCGGAGGAACGAGCTGACCCCCGTCGTTCCAGTACGCTTTATAACCGTTATATTCTTTCGGGTTATGCGAAGCCGTACAAACGACGCCACCCTGGCAACCCAGGTAGCGGATGGTAAAACTGAGTTCAGGTGTGGGCCGGAGGGATTGGAAAAGAAAAACCTTAATTCCATTCGCCGCAAAAACCTTGGCAGCTGTTTCAGCAAAAAAACGACTGTTATTGCGGCTGTCATGGGCGATGGCCACTTTTACCTGGTGTGCCGGAAACGACTTCAGCAGATAGTTGGAATATCCCTGGGTAGCCATCCCGATTGTATATTTATTTATGCGGTTCGTTCCGACGCCCATAATTCCCCGGAGGCCGCCGGTCCCAAACTCGAGATTCTGGTAAAAACTATCGGTCAGTTCATCCGGATTTTCTTTTTGAAGCCGGCTGACTTCACTCTTTGTTTCCTGATCATAATTTCCGGTTAACCAGTTATTCACTTTTGCCAGAATCACCGCATCCATAAAACTTACTTTAAATTTGAACCTAAGATATTGATTTTTATATGAAACATGTCTCCCTTTTCGTTCACTACGATATAAAACTATTGTTGATTGGTTGATTCTTTTTCTTTGGGTTACAGACTGAAAAACCTCATCGCGCGTCCCCTGGTTTTCCTTTGCCTGATGGTCAGTCCACTGACTGGTTTTGCACAGGAAATTTTTCTGCCACCCAGTGCCGTGTACAGGGCTGACCGTCTTAAAACAGTCGTGATTACCGAAGTGGCTACAGGCGTCGCCATCTCAGCCGGCCTGTACTTTCTCTGGTACCGCAAACATCCGCGAAGTCATTTTCATTTTTTTAATGACAATGGTGAATGGCTCCAGATGGACAAAATAGGACATGCAACGACGGCTTATAATATCGGAACCATTCAGTACGACCTTATGCGTTGGTGCGGAGTAAAAAATGATGCCTCGATCGCTGTTGGAGGGTTAACAGCCATTGGCTATATGTCGATTATCGAAATATTCGATGGATTTTCTTCTAAATGGGGGTTTTCCACCGGAGATATGATTGCCAATATCTTTGGCGCTGCGTTGTTTGCCGCACAACAAAAAGGATGGAACCAACAGAGAATCTCCCTGAAATGGTCATTTCATAGCTCACCTTATGCCAAATATTATCCGGCGGAATTGGGATCCGGTTTTTTGTCAAGGATGATAAAAGATTATAATGGTCAGACTTACTGGCTATCCTTCAATGTGGCGTCTTTTTTACCTGCAAACAGCGGGTTTCCTTACTGGCTGAATATGAGCGTTGGTTATGGAGCAGAAGGAATGATTGGTGCCAGAACAAATCCGGCAACAATAAATGGCAAACCTGTGCCTGATTTCCCCAGGTATCGCAAATTTTTCTTTGCTCCGGATGCAGACCTTTACCGGATTCCGACAAATTCATCTTTTTACAATGCTGCGGCTTACCTGACAAGGTTTTCAAAAATTCCTGCACCAACGCTGGAATGGAGTAAATTTAAAGGTTTCCGGTTCATCCCCATTTACTATTAAACGCTGGTAACACAGTGTTTATAACGCTTCATTCACAATAAATTCTATACTTTTGGGATGGACTACAAACCGGTTACCTGCCCCGATTAGCCCCAAACCATGAGCAACTATCTATTGCTTCGCAATAACAAAGAATCTGGTCCTTTTACACTGGAGGAAATTAAGGCCATGTCGTTAAAATCCTATGATCTTTTATGGGTGGTTGGGAAAAGTGCTGCCTGGCGTTATCCCGGTGAAATCATCGAACTCATGGCGTTTGCCCCACCAGTTCCCGAACAGTTTTCCGATAGTCCGGTTAAAAAAAAACAACCGGACATTTCAACAGCCGATTCATCCGCTAATAAAAAATCAGATTCATCAAATACGAGAACCCGGGAAAACAATTCGCAGCGCATCGCTTCCCGTGTCTATGTAAATTTACCCGCTGAGAAAAAGCAGGCGTTGATTCCACCAGTACTGAATTCGTACGAAGCAAATCCCTCTTCCATGAGAAGCCAGGAACCGGTATATGATTTTTCAGATCTGTATAAAAAACAACCAAGCAGCGCAGTCCGTTTTTCAGCAAAACTTCTATGGGTCAGTACCATCATACTTTTATTTGGGACGGGCATACTGACCGGTTTTTTTATTTCGGACCGTAGAAAATTTTTCTCAACAGTTGCAAATCATCCGCAAAACCCACCGGTTATTCAACCCACTGCGCTGGATAATAAAAAAGAAATTTCACCCGTAAATTTCCCAGTCAACCCCGGAACGTCTGCTGATAAAACATTACAAACGAAGCCAGACCCCAATAAATCGGTTAATCCCGCTTCCGGCAGGTTGACGAGCAGCGTATCCAGGAAAGACCGGAAAAATACGGTCGAAAAAAAGGACTCGACCGGGAGTCAGACAGATTCCTATTCGACCATAAAGGTGGCTGACAGCATCAAAGAAAATTCAATCAGTAAAACGGAATCACTCTATCAGAAAATCAAAGCGCATCCGGAAAACTACCTTAATCTGGTGACAGGCAGGTATTCCACCGGTCTGTTTGGAGGTATTTCAAGTTTTCCGGTTACCCTGACGAACAATTCTCCCGTTCAGTTTGACCTGGTAACCGTAAGCATTCAATATATTCAAAACAATGAAAAGGTTTTTAAAACCGAAAGCCTTTCATTCAATGATGTGGAACCGGGTGAAACGGTTACTCTCAAGGCCCCCAAGAGCCCCAGGGGTGTTAAAATTACGATGCGCATACAGTCCTACGGCTCCCGCGCGCTGGAACTCAATAACTCCAATTAGTAAAGGGTTAACAATCATTTCTTTTTGTATTTATTCCATAATTCGTCATTGGCATAAAAGTTGAAATTCAGAATGCATTATCCTATCCTAACAAATTCCGCCGACTCCACTATCATCTATGATTATTTTCAGGTAATCATCCTTTTTTTTAATGAATTAATCTGAATGAAGATGCGTAGAGGATTGTTGGAACTTTGCCTCATCATTATCGCGGTGATTGGCATCCATGCAGAAAGACTATTACACAACGGAACAATAGAAGGCAGGATCTCTCCTGCCATAGCTACTCCATCCATCATTGCAGTCCGGGGCAGCGATTCAGTTAATGTTATCAGCAACAACGGTCATTTTGGGACGGATCTGCGTCCCGGCGACTGGAAACTGATCTTTGCTTCCAGTGAGTACAACGCGGTCCCCACAGAAAAAAGAGTACAGGTATTGGAAGGTCAGCGCATCAACCTGGGTGAAATCAGACTGACCCAGTAGTATTCAATTTAATGGTAAAGTCTGCCTTCGGGTCTGGCAGATGGCATTTCGCCTGAAATGTTATAACATTGAATATGAAAAGCATCCTGATTTTCGGAGCGGGTAAATCATCTGGTTGCCTGATAGAATATCTTACCAGAATTTGTTCAGAAAAAAATTGGATCCTGACCATTGCTGATGTGAATGCAGCGGCCCTGAAGAATAAGATGATACCATCCCGGTCCGTGAATCCCGTGCAGATAAATGTTGGGAATGCGCCTGAAAGAAATATACTTATTCAGAAAGCCGATCTGGTAATATCCCTCCTGCCTCCCGCCCTTCACATGCTGATCGCAGCGGATTGCATTACGAATTCAAAGAATCTGCTGACTGCTTCTTATGTGGATGATCAGATCAGGGAACTGTCTCCACAACTCAAAAGCAAAAAAATATTTTTTCTTTGTGAAATGGGTCTCGATCCGGGCATTGATCATATGAGTGCAATGCAAATCATTCACCGGATTCAGGGAGGAGGCGGAAAAATTAATGTTTTCCGTTCGCATACCGGCGGACTGATTGCTCCGGAAAGTGACGACAATCCATGGCATTATAAAATAAGCTGGAATCCGGCAAATGTAGTAAGAGCCGGATCCGCCGGCGCTATTTTCAAAGAGAAGGACGAAATTATTAAAACAACATATAAAGACCTTTTTGAAAATGTCTCCAAAGTCGAATTCAAACCCCTTGGTGATTATGCTTCTTACCCAAACCGGGATTCCCTTGTCTATATACCAGTTTACGGCCTGCAATCCGCACATAGTTTTATACGTACCACGCTGCGTCATCCCGCCTACTGCGCAGCCTGGAAAAATATTGTTAGAGCCGGCTTAACCGATGATACATTGGAAATTCCGTCCATGTTCAAAACAATTTCTGAATGGAGTAAACCCCTTTTGCCTTACGTAGATGCGTCCAACAAACACATGTATGAACAGCTCGGTCTGTTTGATAATCTGCCCCTGCCCGGGGGAGCCCGGACTTCGGCAAACATTCTTCAAATGCTGATTGAAAAAAAATGGAAGATGAAAGAAACGGATAAGGACATGATCCTGATGTTGCATGAATTTGAATATGAGATGGACAACTGTAATTATTACCTGAGAAGCAGTTTGCTGGTAAAAGGAGAAAATGCATTGAGAACCGCGATGTCAAAAACGGTGGGCCTGCCGCTGGGCATTGCAGCCAAACTAATACTCGAAAATAAAATTTCCTTGCAGGGATTACATATTCCGATCCTGCCTGAAATCTATGAACCTGTTTTGGAAGAACTGGCCAGGGAAGGTATACGTTTTCATGAGGAATCTAATTGACTTCGAGGTGCTGGGTATACAGGGTCTTATATTTTATATCCCGGAAAATCAAAATATATAAACCCCGCCGCAGATAAAGCGTGTAGTAACCTTTCCCGGTTGAAAAATAAGTTTGATCTGCAGGAACTACCTGACCCGGTTTCGTGCCAAAGGATTCAAACTGATAATAGGCCTGAACCAGAAAAATGTCTCTGTTATTGGAGGGTTTGATAAATACAGGCTGCCTTCTGTTGGACAAAGCCAGCCAGGTAGGCCTTGCGTCGCGGTACGTGGTTTTCGGATGAATGACCGTCAGGTCATACAACGTAGTGCCGGTTACATTTACAGGTTCATCATTATCAAGCGGAATAGAGGGTGACGATAACGGGAACTTTTCAACATACGCGTCGTAAAATGCTCTGCCAAAAGAAAAATTACTCTCTTCGGTCATATCCGTCTGATCAATGGTTAGGGGGTCAATGCCGGTCATTCTTTTAAATGCCATGCCCATGGGTATAAAATCAGGCGTCGTGCTTTTCTCTGCGATATTGCCGTATCCTGCATATACAAATATTTTTGCTTCCGGATCCCGTTTTAAAATTTGAGCAATGTTAAGTGCCTGGATGGAATCTCTTTCAGTGGGAGTATGACTGTTCGCATCCGGATCCTGATAAGCAACCAGTTTATAACCCAGTTCCAGAGCCAGCCTGATCAATTCACCTGCGACCGGTTCTGTAGCGAAATGTCCTGTTTTATAAGTCAGCTTCGTGAGTTCCTGATCAGGCATTGGATTCAACATTTCCATCGCGAGATATCGAAATCCTCTTTTATATAAATCATCCAGTAAAGAATAGGCAAAAGCCCGGTGAAGCGGTTTATTGTACGCTTCATTCAGCATGATGACTGAATATCTCGGAGCGATGAAACTGATAAATCTTCTCGCATCCGCATTTTTAATATTCTTAAGCAGTTGTATGTTCTTTCCGATCTGCCTGTTTTCGACATCGGTCACCTGCGTTGTATCGGACATGCGCTGGTATTCCAGCGCTCCGGCGTAGTCACCAACAAAGGAAACCGTCTGGCTGAGAAGGTCATAATACACCGGACCGGAAAATTCATTCATGAACTTTTTTTCATCACCCAGCAACTGGTAAATCGGATAGAGATAGTGAAGATTATCGCCGATCAGATAATGCAGGTCATTGTATGAGGAATCAAAAATCGCTGGTGTAGCATTTGTAACGTAATGGCGAACACTGACTAATGAAGGATTCGGCTGAGCGCTGGAATTTATTTTAGTTATGAGGCCAAGAAGGATAAGTAAATAATATTTTTTGAATTTCATGATCAGGAATCCATACCTCCCATTTTCATTATGACCTGCCATTCTTCTTCCGTAACCGGCTGAACCGATAGCCGGCCAATACGCACAAGCGCCATGCCGGCCAGTTTCTTTTCTTTTTTGACCTGGTCGAGGCTGACCGGTGTTTTGAGTTTTTTTAATGGTTTCACGTCCACGGCAAACCAGGCCGGATCTGTGCTCGTCGGGTCCGGGTAAGCTTCTTTTGCAACCGAAGCAATGCCTACGATTTCCGTCCCTTTGCCGCTGTGATAAAAAAATACTTCGTCACCTTTTTTCATCGCCTTCAAATGATTACGGGCTGCGTAGTTACGGATCCCGTCCCAGCGGGTAATCTTGTCTTTATTCAACTGATCCCAACTGTAAACATCCGGCTCCGATTTAATAAGCCAATGGGCCATAGTAATTATTAATTATTAAATATTAATGATTAGTGGATTAAAGGTAAGGCATAAGGTCTAACAGGTAAAGGGCGGGGACTACTACAGCCAACAACCGTTAATAATTAACAATTAATAATTAACAATTATTCAAGCATCCTCCCGGGCAGAGTCTGCGTATAGATAATCATGGCCCGTTAAACGGCTAAAATTTTGCGACAGGTTGTTTTAAGGTCACCACCCGCCTGCCTTCGTGGCATGGTGGGTGGTTTTTTTACCAGCCACTGCTCAAAACGTCGGCGATATGAAGTGTCTTTAAAGGAAGCCCCTTATGCCGGATATAGCCGTCCAGGTGCATCAGGCAGGAAAGATCTGTTGAAATCATATATTCGGCGCCGGTTTTCATGGCGTGATTCACTTTCTGATCAGCCATAGCCAGGGAGATAGACTCAAATTTTACAGCAAAGCTTCCGCCGAATCCACAACAGGTTTCCACGTCTTCCATTTCCACCAGCTGCAGACCTTTAACCAGGGATAATAATTTGCGCGGTTCAGTTTTTATTTTGCATTCCCTCAGTGCGGCGCAGGAATCATGGTAGGTTGCTTTCCCGGTCAGACGCGCATCAAAATTTTCATAGTGCAGCACGTTCACGAGAAAATCGGAAAATTCATATATGCGCCTGCCTGTATTCTTAACTTCTTTATTAAAAGAAGAGTCCTTAAATAATTCGGGATAGTAATTCCTTACAAATCCGGTACAAGAGGCACTCGGGGAAACAATATAGTCTGCACCGGAAAAATCCTTCAGGAATTTTAAGCAGACCTCTTTGGCTTCTTCCTGGAAACCCGCATTAAAAGCCGGCTGTCCGCAGCAGGTTTGTTCCGCATTGTATTGGACCGTGCAACCCGCTTTTTCCAGAACCCGGATCATATTGAAAGCAGTATCCGGATAAAGCTGATCAACAAAACAGGGTATGAAAAGCTGGATGTTCAAAATATGCTTTCGTTATAGGAATCTTGAAAAAGAAATCATTTTAAGTGCCGCATCTGCCGCTTCTTCCCCCTTGTGGCCATGAATGCCGCCCGTTCTTTCCCTGGCCTGTTCCGGATTATCTACAGTTAAAACACCAAAAATAACAGGAACCGGAAGTTGCAGGTTTAAGCCGGCAATCCCATCCGTAACTGCACGGCAAACATATTCAAAATGTGGGGTATCTCCTTTTATTATGCATCCCAAAGCAATAAATGCATCGGGTCTTTTCTTTTTGGACTGTTCCCAGTATTTTTTGATGGCAAAAGGAATCTCAAATGCACCGGGTACACGGAAATCAAGGAAATTAATTTTTTTCGCGTCAAGTATTTTTTTACAACCCGCGAATAATTCGTCTACGATCCCGGCGTTCCATTCGGTTCTCACTACAACCACGAATCCATTTTTTATTCTGGGCGTTGCGTCTTTTGATTTTCCGGATGAAGACATGCAGTTTTATTTAACCACTCCCAGCCTGGCCAGATAGCGATCTATGTCAAAACCCCGGGGTGAAGCCGGGTATTTATTTTTTATAAGCTGGTACATGGCAATAGCGTCCTGATTCCTGCCCATACTCTCATACAGATAACCGGCACGGAAAAGATATTCCGGTGAAATGATATCATCCTTGTCAAAATAGGTTCCGGCTTTTTTATATTGTTCAACCGCTTCTTCTTTTTTGTTCAGCTCCGAATATGCGTCACCCAGAAGTCCATATGCTTTTGCCTGCACCTGAAAGGCGGATGTTTTAAAATCTTTCAGATATTTGACGGCATTGTTGAAGTCACCGAGTTTCAGGCAACAACTGCCTGCATAAAATGCGGCCAGCTCAGCAGCCTTCGTACCCTTATACCTGGAAATGATTTTTATGAATCCGGCATTTATGGCATCCCCATTTAATGCAAGACGAACGGAATCCATTCTGAAATAATCCTCAGCGTGGAACATTGCTTCCGTAGCCTGTTTTTCCTTTGGCTCCTGGATAAACTGATTGTAACCAACATAACCTAAAACCACAATCAGGACCAGTGTAATGCCAATTCCGGCTTTTCTGCCGTATTGATCCTGAAAATGTTTCCATTTGTCGATAGGGGAAATCTCATGCTGTAAAATCTCACGATGTTTAATGTCGCTCATGTCTGGGAATTATAAAAACAGGTTGCTGTTTTCAATCTTTAATAAATGGATAATGGGGGTCTACGTAAATATCTTTGTATACTTCGTCATCTGATGGAATTGGTGATTCCTCTGCGAACTTTACGGCAGCAGCCACCGTGTCCGCCACGCGTTTATTGATTGCATCAAGGTCTGCCTGAGTGGCGTATTTTTTTGCAAGGATGGTATCAGTCACCTGGGCAATCGGATCCCGTTGCTTGTATTCTTCAACTTCTTCTTTGGTTCTGTATTTCTGCGGATCGGAAATGGAATGACCCTTGTAGCGATAAGTCTTAATTTCAAGCAGTGTAGGTCCGCCCCCTTCTCTGGCTCTTTTGATGGCCCTTGAAACACCCTCATGTACGGCTTCCGCGCTCATGCCATCGATGGAATCACCGGGCATTTCATAAGCATCAGCCAGTTTATAGATGTCCACCACGTTGGAAGTCCTTTCCACCGAAGTTCCCATTGCATAATTGTTATTCTCACAAATAAATACGACGGGCAATTTCCAAAGCATGGCGAGGTTGAATACCTCATGCAACATACCCTGACGGGCAGCACCGTCCCCGAAAAATGTCAACACGGCGTTGTCGGTGCCCTTATATTTTTCAGCGAAAGCCAGACCTGCGCCCGTTCCAATCTGGGCACCCACGATTCCATGTCCTCCAAAAAATTTTACATTAACACCGAAGAAATGCATGCTGCCGCCTTTTCCCTTGGCTGCACCGGTTGACTTCCCGTAAAGTTCAGCCATACAGGCATTGGCACTGACTCCCTTTGACAAAGCCAGTCCGTGATCCCGGTAACCGGTAATAAATGGATCGTCCGGCCGGCTCGCCGTCATGCATCCGGCAGCTATTGCTTCCTGACCGATATAAGCGTGGAAAAATCCCCGGATTTTTCCTTCCATCTTATATTTTTCTTCAGCCGTTTGTTCAAATTGGCGGATCAGCTGCATGAGTTCGTACCAATATAAATAGGTTTCTTTGGAAAACTTGGTAGCCACTTGCGTACATTTGATTTTACACCCGCCGGATCGGCGAAGCGGGGGCAAAGATAAGGGGTAAATGGGAATTTTTTTAGTTAAGAGTGCATTTTGGAACCTGTTTTTTACCTTTCCAACAGCTTAACCCTTAATATTTTCTATGAGAAAGCTGCTGTTCGCGGGGCTGGCATTTTTTGTATCCTGCAAATCAACCGAATCCATTAACCGGTTTGCTAAGTCCGCTGGTTCTGCCATAGTCGAAATCAACCGTTCAACGCCTGGTTTTAACGATTTATGCAGGATATATGATCCTGTGGCGCTATCGCGGCAAAAGGACACTTCTCTGTATGGAAAGGCCGTTCACCCGGCTATCCGTTGCGGTGAATATAAACAGGCTGATAGCCTCACCGGACTTATCAATCAGACCCTGGCAAATTATTTTTCAATGCTCCAGGCCGTTTCTGATAAAAAGCTGATTGCGTACAACGCGAGGGACCTTGTCAATTCCGTGGCGGATATGCAGACTGCCGTTTATCCCATGCTTTCCCTGAACGATGAGAAAATTTCAGCCGTCAAAGGAATACTCAATACCATTCTAAACGAACCATTAAAATGGTATCGTTACAATAAGCTGGCCGCCACTATGCGGGAAACGGATACGGCGCTGGCTCGTGTGATGACTGCTTATTCATTTATACTCGATTCAGCCCTGGCAGGTGAAATCAATCAGGCCAGGCAGAATTATACTTCTTTTGTTTATGCTCCTTTGTATGAATGGTCACGGACACCAGTTGAAAAGTGGATCGTAAATCAGCAGTATAATCAGTTCCTGCTTACAATGGATGAAGAGCAGATAAAGATTCACAAAGCTGTCATCTTGCTGAGGACGATACAAAAAGACCACCGGTTAATGGCATTCGGTAAACCGGCTTCCAGTTTTGCAGATACTGAAGCGGAAATAACCCGGGACATTTTACTGATCAATAAACTGATCACCGAACTTATCCAATCAATTAAATAATCGGCAAACCATGGCAGAAACTTTAAATGCACATCAATTGATAAGGCTGGCACAATGCCTTACCCGGATGCAGTCAGCCATTACCGATTATGAACTGCATCACTATACTGAACTGAGCGCCGTGCAAAAACTCCGGCTCGAAGAAACATTGACCGGCCTGGCTGCAGCAGCCGGCAGGATGTATGCTTATTCCGTGCAATTGATTTTTCAGGATACGGAAACGCAGTTGCAGCAATTGAAACAGGCATCTGAAAGATTACAAAAATTCCTGCAGACTGCGCAAAAAATCCAGCAGGTGTTGGACATCGTTAGTTCCGTCGCCGCGCTGGCAGACGCGATTATAAGCCATGACCTGGAAGGAATAACCACAGGAATAGATCAGTTCGCACAGATGGTGGGTAATAACTAAATTACATCTCCGTTTATGCGGACCATATGCTGTCTCTCAGGAATATAATACTTACCCAATACAAAAATTATCTCCAGGAAAGTTTTTCCTTTGATAAACCGATCATCGGCATTTATGGCAATAATGGCGTTGGAAAAACAAATCTGCTGGACGCCATTTATTATCTGAGTTTTACCAGAAGTTATTTTTTCAAATCTGATGTACAGAATGTTTATCATGGAAAATCAGGTTTTCGGATTGAAGGAAATTTCGAAACGGATGAAGGCATTGAAAACGTCGTTTGCATCCTTCGTGAAACGGGGAAAAAAGAAGTCCTGCTGAACAATGAAATTTATCAGAGACTGTCCGGTCATATCGGCAAATTTCCCTGTGTTATCGTCACACCCGATGATGCAAGGATCATTACGGAGGGCAGTGATGAGCGGAGAAGATATACCGATGCATTACTCTGCCAGATAGATCCCCAGTATCTTCAGCACCTCATAGAATATAACCGTCTGCTGCAGCAGCGTAACCAGTTGCTGCGTACACTTGCGGAGAGAATTTCAACGGAGCGCAGTCTGTTGGATGTATATGATGCGCAGCTCCAGCGTCCGGCCACTTATATTTTTGTAAAGCGGCAACATTTTTTCCGCGAGATACTGCCTTCCATCGGAGCACTTTACCGGTACATCGCCGGCTCGGACGACGGACTGCAGCTGAGCTATCAGAGTGATCTGCTGTCCGGCACTTATGCCGAACTATTGCATAAATCGCGGGAGCGCGATCTGATGTTGCAGCGCACCCATGCTGGCATACACCGCGATGATATTGATATCCGCCTCAGTAATCAGCAGTTTAAAAATATTGCCTCCCAGGGTCAGCGTAAAAGTCTGCTCTTTGCCATGAAACTGGCCGAATATGAAATGTTGAAAACTACCAAGGGATTTGCGCCGATTATCCTTCTCGATGATGTTTTTGAAAAACTCGATGCCCACCGCATGCATCAGCTGCTCGAAAGGGTTTGCGCGCCCGGGAACGGCCAGCTCTTTATCACGGATACACACGAGGAACGCATTCGGGAGCATCTGGACAGACTGTCGGCGGATTACTCATTGATCGGACTTTAATAAGCCTAAAGCCTAAAGCCTGAAACTACTTTTGTATTCACGTATTTTTTTATAAATCTTTCATCCAAAACCGCCAAAAAGCTTTGGGCTTTATGCTTTGGGCTTTAGGCTTATATTTGTCCCATGGGTGAATACTCTCTTGCTGAGGCAATGCGGCAGTTCCTGAAACAAAGCAGGTTGAAGGGCAATGTACTGGCATTGCAGATCACGGAAGTATGGGAACAGATCATGGGGAAAACGATCGCGCGTTATACCGATAAAATTGAAATCCACGGCACGACGCTTTATATTCAGACTTCTGTGGCGCCGCTAAAACAGGAACTGGTTTACAAAAAGGATAAGATCAGGGAAAGAGTGAATGAAGCACTCGGAGAAAACCTGATAAGGGAAGTCGTTATCAGGTAGCTTTAGGATTTGAGCTTTATCCCGCCTTCGGTGGGACAAGGGAGTCAGGCTTTAAGCGTTAGGCTTTAAACGCGGATCCACCATGTGATAGAGCCAGTCTGCCAGCATATTTATACTGATAAAGAAAAAAGAAGTTACCAGAACGGATCCCATCACCACCGGAAAATCCAGTTTAGCCAGCGCATCCACCGTCAATTTTCCAATCCCCTTCCAGCCAAAAATATATTCCACAAAAAAAGCGCCGGCCAGCAATTCTGCAAACCATCCTGTAATCGCAGTGATGACAGGATTCAGTGCATTGCGTAATGCATGCCGCCAGATCACCTGCTTCTGCGACAAACCTTTGGCATATGCAGTCCGGATATAATCCTGGTTCAGGATATCCAGCATAGAACCCCGGGTTAGCTGCGCTATGATTGCCATTGGGCGGAGGCCAAGTGTGAGGGCTGGCAATATCGCATTTCGCAGTTGCCATTGCCTGCCATTAAAAGGATCTGTGTCAAACAGACTGCCGGTCATCTGCAACCCGGTATATTGATTGAGTACGAATCCGAAAACATAGGCAATTACAATGCTCATAAAAAACGAAGGAGCGGATATGCCCAGCACACTGGTAAAAATAGCCGTTGTGTCCATCCACGTGTCCTTTTTTACGGCTGCCAGCACGCCCAGGGCCATACCACATACAATGGCAATAAAAATGGCCAGGAAAGCGAGGATGAACGTACCGGGCAGCGCCTCCATCAGCATGGTCCAGACCTCTTTGCGGGTTTGATAAGACCGGTTCAGATAAGGAAATTTTAGAACAAGTTTTGTGTTTCCTCCCACTCCCAGCCAGTGAATATCTTTTTCTGCAAGGTCTTTTTTGCTATACACACTGATTGGAGAAACATCGTTCAGATAATAAGCAAACTGTTTCCATTTTGGTTTGTCCAGGCGAAGATCTCTGCGGATATTATCCAGAGTGCCGGCGTCAGCACGCTGACCCAGGATAAGGCGCGAAGGATCTCCGAAACCCTGGAATAAAAAAAATACGATCACGACTACGCCGAGCATCACCAGGCTTGCATATATCAGGCGATTAAAAAGACGGTTGATCATTAAAAAGGGTTTTCGGCAGATTATTGTACCGGAAGTTCGGAAAGAATGGGAATTGCTATTTCGAAATTTGCATAACTCCATTTATCCAGAATGGTTCCTCTTTTTAAAAGATATAATGAAGGATCTACCCTCGCCGCTGTTTTTACAGCGGTCGCATCGCAGCCAAAAACAGGGATGCTGTTACTAAGTGCATTCGCGTCGAGGTATGCCACAGCATCCGGACGATTTGAAGTAACCAGCGAAACGGGAATATTTTTGGATTTTGCGAGCGTATATAATAAAATAAATACCTTATTCCAGTGCGGATTGGTTTGTGGAAAACTTCTGGATATAAGCATGAGCTGATAACCACGCCGGTCCAGTATCTGTTGAGTGCTGTCATTGCCCGAAGCGCTGATCAGCGAAAAATCCTTGATCTCCGGCTCTGCATTTCCTTTGCGGATCAACTTATCATATCGTTTGATAAACGTATAGCTGCTGTCCAGGTCAGCCGGCAGCTTGTCTGCCGTATACTCCATTGTTTTGTGATTTTTTTCATAGACAAAGTTTATCACGGTGCTGTCCGGTATAGCGCCTGGCGGCGGTTTCATTTTTTCGAGAATGCTGGCGCCTTTTTTGAAAGGGAGACAGTCCACCAGCGGCAGATAACGAAGAGCATACCATTGAACCGAAAAAGAAATTATGATGGTAAAGCTCAATACCAGCAGGCTGTTGTTATTTGAGAAAGTCGTATGGATGTCCTTTCTGTAAATGAAAAGAATCGAAATGAGAACGAGCAGTATCAGGTCCTTTATAAAAGAGCCCATGGCCTGTAAGGGAATGCAATTGCCGAAACATCCGCATTCGCGGATCTTACCGGATATGACCGCGTACCCGGTAAGAAAACTGAAAAAAATAATCAGCAGGAGCAGCAACCATGCGAAGAGACGCATACGCCACCCGAGAATGACAGCCACACCGGCAAGAATTTCAAACACAATCATGATGACCGAAAATCCCAACGTATATGCATCGAGCGCAGGCATATTCCAGACTTCAAAAAACTCCTGCATTTTATAACTGAGGCCCAGCGGGTCATTGGCTTTGATCAGGCCGGAAAAAATAAATAAAATACCTACCAGGAGACGGGCTGTATTGAGAAAGGTTTTTTTCATAATGGATTTTATGCTGTGTGGCGCCCTTCCGCAATTCCGATCAGGGCAAATACTGCATAATTAATAATATCCGTCAGGTTGGCATCAATGCCTTCACTAATCAGTGTTTTTCCATCGTTGGCGAGAATTTGTCGCATTCGCTGAAGTTTCATCAGGATCAAATCAACAAAACTCTCCTGGCTCATCTCTCTCCACGCTTCTCCGTAATCATGGTTTTTATTTTCCATGACATTTTTCACAAATTTTATTTTATCATCATAAAAGAGCATGGTTTTATCCATACCCAGTTCCTCCAAACCATCCGTGTGCAAATCAAGCTGGATCAATCCGATGATGCCATAGTTCACGATGGCCTGGAATTCGCCCCGGAGATCCTCTCCCACACGCTGGGAACCGGCTTCCTGAATCGTGCGTATACGCTTGGCCTTTATATACAGCTGATCCAGGATGGAAATCATGCGCAAAACCCGCCAGGATGTACCGTAGTCAGCCGTTTTTTTCAGGAATATATCGCGACAGGACTTTACCGCAGTTTCATATTGACGGAAGGTATCTTTCATGTCCAAAAGTAATATTTAGTAATGACTGCCTAAATTTACGGATTCAATATGTATTCACTGAATTGTAAAGGACGGTTGCTCAGTTTGAAGTCTCCCATTATTATGGGTGTTCTGAATTTGACGCCTGATTCATTTTATCCGGGAAGCCGGATACGTTCGGAAGAGATGTTATTACAGCAATCCGAAAAAATGCTGGCGCAGGGAGCCGCGATACTGGATATGGGCGGATTGAGCAGTCGTCCGGGGGCGCTGGAAATTTCAGTGGATGCCGAAATGGAGCGCATCATCCCAGCGATTAGCCTGGTATCCAGTGTTTTTCCGGAAGCCCTAATTTCGGTTGACAGTTACCGTTATGATGTCGCGAAAGCCGCGCTCGATGCGGGAGCATCCCTGATCAATGACATTGGTGCCGATGGGCATGAAGGTATGGCAGAACTGGCGGCGGCCTACCGGGTTCCCTATATCTGTATGCATATGCGCGGCAATCCGAGAACCATGGAACAGCTGACAAATTATGAGGATATCGTGAAGGAAGTGCTGGATTTTTTTATCAGGCGGAAAGCAGATTGTATTCGTTTGGGAATTAAGGACCTGATCATTGATCCCGGGTTTGGTTTTGCAAAGACCATCGGTCAGAATTTTCATTTGTTGAAACACCTGAAACTGCTGGGTATGCTGGAACTTCCCATTATGGTCGGATTATCACGAAAAGCGACGATTTATAAAACGCTGGAAATAAAACCTGAGGAATCATTAAACGGAACAACCGTTATGCATACACTGGCCCTGGAACAGGGTGCCCATATACTACGTGTGCATGACGTCCGTGAAGCAATCGAGACAGTCCGGTTATGGACGTCCTATGCAAACGCATAGGACATCCCCGGAAAAAAACTATTTATGTGGAGCTGGCGCTGGCTGCTGCTGCGCAGGCTGGTGAATATTTGGTCGTCCTGAACCACCCCGACGCATCATGGGCATGCTGCCTTCTGCAGGTGCATCTGTAACATCCACGATCTTTACATCGAATATCAGGTTTTCGTTTGGCTTTTTGCCCGGGCCCGCGGGTTGCTGGTCATAAGCCATAAAAGCCGGAAGATATAACGTCGCTTTTCCACCTTTCTTTAACAGGCGAAGGCCATCATCCCATCCGGGAATCATTGATTTCGTGCCGACAACAAATTTGATCGGCTGACCGTCCTCTTTGTCATTTGTTTCGAAGACTTTGCCGGAAGGGAAAAATCTTCCTGTGTAAATGACGGATACCTGTTTGCCTGAATCAACTGCCGGTCCATCTCCCGGAGTCAGTATCTGAACAAAGGTACCCAGGGAGGTTTTAGTTGCCTGGATATTGTTTTGCTTCAGATAATCTTCTACCTGCCTGGTTTCTTTTTCATGAAAGACAACCAACAGGGCGTCCCTGTCTTTCTTAAGCAGGTCTTCAGTAGCAAAGACGTCCTGTACCCGCATGGAAAGTATGAGCTTGTCTTTTTTGTGAATGAAGGGTGGCAAGGGCTGCTGTGATTTACGCTGGATGCTGTCGCCCAGCTGAATCACGACGGCGCTGTCTCCTTTTCTCAATAAAGGAAATATTTCAATGGGACTATAAGCATTCGCTGCAACACTGTCAACACGCACGTAAGCAGGCATGGCGCTGTCGGAACTGTACAAAATAGAGTCCCTGACTTTCTGCGTAAAACTGATTTTCATGAACTGGCCTCTTTTAACGACCGGATTCTTTCCGTCCGAAATGATTTTATATAACAGACCGGATTTTGTTTTTTTTAATCCGTTATTATCACAGGAAACCAGCAGAAGAACTCCAAGGACTGAAAAAAGAAAAGAATTGATTTTTTTCATTTCATATTTATTGTAATTGTAAAGCGTTTTCTTTAAGCGAAGCGCGAAAGCGTTGGGTGGTCTGATCGAGCGTGTCAGTGCTGCGGCCACCTGCCGCATTCCTGTGTCCCCCGCCTTCAAAATAATTGCGGGCAAACTGATTGACGTCAAAATCACCTTTGCTTCTGAATGAGCATTTGATTTCTTCATCACGGTCAATGATAAGCGCCGCAAATTTGATTCCCTGAATGGTGAGCGGATAGTTTACCAGTCCTTCCGTATCTCCGGTTCTGATCTGGTATTTCACAAGATCCTTCCAGGGAATACTGATCAGTGCTGTATTGTATTCATATAGGACTTCCATCCGGTTAAAAAGGGCATGCCCGATAAAACGAAGACGGTTTTCGAGAAAATTATCAAACAGGTTCTCATGTACTTTGGTATGATCAAAGCCGGTATCTTTCAGAACAGCTACCATGCGGTGTACGGAGGCAGATGAGGAATGAAAACGAAACGAACCGGTATCCGTCATGACTCCTGCGTACAGACATTCAGCCACTTCCTGGTTGATCCGAACGCCCTGCCCGGCAGACTCAATGAAATCAAAAACCATTTCACTCGCAGAACTTTTGGAGGTATCACTGATACCATAGGCAAAAGCTTCTTTTTGCGGTTGCTGGTGATGGTCAATCAGGATGCGTGTACCGGGAGCTTTTGAAATCGGTTCAGTCATTTTCCTTGTCCTGTGAAGCACATTGAAGTCAAGGCAGAAAATCCAGTCTGCTTTTTCAAGGAGTCTGTTGGATTCCGCCGTGTTGAGTTCATAGTCAATAACCTTTTCTGCCCCCGGCATCCAGCCCAGCCAGTCGGCCCAGTTGGTGGGTGATATGACATTTAAATGATGTCCCATTGCATTCAGTACATGGTAAAGACCCAATGAGGAACCCATCGCATCTGCATCTGGCTTCTGATGCATTACAATGACAATATTTCTCGGCTCTTTCAGTAAGGGAATTATATTCGTAATAGGTTGCATGTAAAACGGTTGCAAAGGTGCAGAATTAAATTGCCATTCCCAAATCTCCTGTAAAATGTATTACCTTTGCCCGCCAAACAAAAACAAATGAGCAACCGGACATTCACGATGATCAAGCCTGATGCCTTTGCCAATGGCCACTCGGGAGCTATTCTGGATATTATTTTAAAGACCGGATTTAAATTGATCGCTTTAAAAATGACCCATCTTTCTCCGGAAAAAGCCGGCGAATTTTATGTCGTTCACAAGGCGAGGCCATTTTATGCCGAACTGGTTGAATTTATGAGCCGCGGACCGATTTTAGCCGCCATCCTCGAAAAAGACAACGCCGTCGCCGATTTCAGGAAACTAATTGGTGCCACGGACCCTGCAAAAGCAGATAAAGGGACGATCCGCCAGCTTTTCGCAGCTTCCCTGGGCGAAAATGCAATACACGGCAGCGACAGTGATGAAAATGCGGGTATTGAAAGCAATTTTTTCTTCTCTAATCTGGAACGTATCTAAACCCCGGAATTTATCTGTTTCCGGAGCCTCAATTCCTCATTTCACGGGACTTGAGGATCCTTCCCTCATGTTGAGTTATTAATGATTATCTCATTGATAATCAATATAAAATTATGTGTCTACTACATTAAAGCATTATTTGTGAAATAAGGTCTGAAAGGATACGTTAGAGTGGTTCAAACTAAACAATAGACGCTATGAATTTCCGTCCAATCGCCACAACTGGAAAACTGATTGCCCTTATTACAATAATAAGTCTGGCTTCATGCAAAAAAGATGCTTCTCCGATAACCTCTAAAAATTCAAATGCCGCAAATTTGTCTGATTCCTCCACGGCTGCAGACAACGCGTATTATGACGTGTTGAACAATGCGTTTGTGGGATTTTCTGATAACTCTACGGTTTGGAGTGAATCAAATATCCGCTCAGGAAAAACGACCACTCTTTCTACAAAGGAAGATGGAACCGGCACGAACCTGAGTTGCGCACTATATACAATTGATGATACTGTGCCCGGCGAATACCCCAAAACACTAACACTAGATTTCGGCTCAGGGTGTACCAGTGCCGATGGAATTATCCGGAAAGGAAAGATCACTTACGTTTTTAGTGACGCTTTGTTATCTCCCGGTTCAACTGCTACAGTTTCATTTAATCAATATGTCGTAAACGGGTTTGGCATTCAGGGAGCATATTTGATCACCAATAATTCTACAGAACAGCTTGGTCTCGTCATTAATACTCAGGTAACAAACGGCATCATTACTTATCCGAGCACGTTAAATTATCACTATAGTGCGAATAAAACCTATACGATGACGTCCGGTGCAAGCACGCCGTTTAATATTTCGGATGATGTATATTCCATCACCGGAAACTGTGCATTTTCGTCCTCCGACGGATCCAGTCTGGTTTTTAATGTTACCACGCCGCTTGTGAAGGCCGTGAGCTGTCACAATATCAGTAAAGGTGTTGTGAGTTTTGTATATGACCAGGCGGTTGACGGAACGATTGATTTTGGGGACGGAACCTGCGACAACTTAGCGACAGTGACGGTCGGCACAATTACGCAGTCTGTTCTGTTAAGATAATTTTAAGCTGAACACTGAACGCCTAACGCTTAACGCCTAACGCTTAACGCCTAACGCTTAAGCCAAGGTAAAAAAACTGTTCTCAAAAGATTTCATTTAAGAAATTATTTATAAATAGAAAGCCGCTTCGAAAAAACGAAGCGGCTTCTTTATTAATTTGACTGTACCAAACTGAATTTCGAAAGTAACCTGATTGGCTTTAGGCTTTAGGCGTTAAGCGTTAAGCGTTAGGCGTTAAGCGTTAGGCGTTAAGCCTATTCTGTAAGTCCGGGAATCTGTTGTTTAAGAGAAGCCAGTTTTTCTTTCCCGTAAGAAAGCCTTGTTATAACTACAAACAATACCGGTACGATGAAAATTGCCAGGGATGTTGCTGCCAGCATTCCTCCCAATACCGTCCATCCGATTGTTGACCTGGCCACGCTGGCTGCGCCCGTCGCAAGCGCCAGCGGCAATACACCCAGTATAAACGCCATGGAAGTCATCAGGATGGGTCGCAGACGCAGCTTCACGGCTGCCAGTGTGGCTTCCACGACAGGTATTCCCCTGTCCACCCGCTCTTTGGCAAACTCAACAATCAGGATGGCGTTTTTCGCCGATAGCCCGATCAGGGTGATCATCCCAATCTGCGCGTATACATTATTTACCAATGAAGGGATCAGGGTTAAAGTCAGAATTGCACCCAGCATTCCGACAGGAACTGCGAGTAAAACAGAAAACGGCACCTGCCAGCTTTCATAGAGTGCCGCCAGAAAAAGAAAAACGAATACGATGGACAATGCAAAAATCAACAGCGTCTTGCTGCCAGCTTTTAATTCCTCACGGCTTAGTCCCGCAAATTCATATCCATATCCTGCAGGTAAGGTTTGGTCTGCAACTTCCTTAAGTGCCTGCAATGCCTGCCCACTGCTGAATCCTGCCTTGGCATCCCCGTTTATTTCCGCGGATCTGAATAAATTGAAATGATATAATAAAGAAGCACTCTCCGTAATCTTGTAAGAAATCACCGTACTCAGGGGAACCATGGTGCCTGCTGAATTTTTTACATAGTATGAATTCAGATTATTGATATCGCCTCTGTAATTGGTGTCTGCCTGTGCAACCACATGAAAATTTCTTCCATAAAGTGAAAGGTCATTTACATAAGTGCTGCCCAGATAAGTCTGAATTGTATTGTACACATCTCCAATGGACAAACCCAGTTTTCTGCACTTATCCCTGTCGACATCCAGGGTATATCCG
>Ga0206929_1051_pt1 | contig 30354 bp, 27 predicted proteins | sample Alteio_BWOrgHeat_19_FD_152929 | JGI IMG/M metagenome (GOLD analysis project Ga0206929, IMG submission 152929) | Enriched cells from forest soil in Barre Woods Harvard Forest LTER site, Petersham, Massachusetts, United States -... | ecosystem: Environmental > Terrestrial > Soil > Temperate forest >...
CGAGTTTCCTGTCCTCCAGGTACGCGGTTTTAACCTTATAAGGAATTTTAAGAAAAAATTTATCCCCGGTGTTTTTAAATACGTGCAGAAAAACCTGGTTTCCCTTTTCCGTAATTGCTCCCCATTCCTGCGGACTCATGTAACCTCTCCGGGTACCATAAATCGAATACCCGTTCTTCTTTAGCCAGACTCCCATACTATCTAGCCTGTCCGTAAATTCTTCCTGAATTTCTCCATTTGGCAGCGGACCGATATTCAATAATAGATTGGCTCCGTATCCTGCATCTTTGACGAGCAGGCGTATCAGTTCTTTGGACGATTTATAATGTGTGTCCGTAATATTGAAACCCCAGGAGTTATTGATGGTTTCGCAGGTTTCAAGGGGCAGACTTGAAACGGATGCTCCGCCAAAACCGGTTGTATTACCCCCGGGCAGATCCTTTTCGAACATCTGAAAATCTTCTCCGGGAATTGGGCTGAGGTGATGGTTGTTCCCGATCAGGCATTGAGGCTGCAGCTGATGGATCATCGCATATATCTCCTGCAGGTGCCAGTCTACGTTGGGCTTGTTGATCTTGTCTTTATCATTGGCCAGCTGGTCCCAGTAGCCATCAAACCACACGCCAGCGATGGGTCCGTACTGTGTCAGCAGTTCGGTCAACTGTGCCTTCATAAAAGCAATATAGTGGTTCCAGTCGCTTGGAGCAGTCCTTCCGGTACCATGACCGGTCCGTCCTGTTTCATACTGATAATCGCTCCGATACCAATCCAGGAGGGAATAATAAACAAACAGTTTGATTCCCTGCCGCTGGCACTCATTTGCGATGAGTTTTACCGCATCCTGCTTCCAGTCGGTATTTGTGATTTTCCAGTCCGACTGTTTGGTATCCCAATCGCTGAACCCGTCGTGGTGGCGGGTAATGAGTGTTATATATTGCATCCCTGCCCGTTTGGCGGCAGAAACCCATTTTGAAGCATCAAAACGGACGGGATTAAATACGGTTTGCAGCCGGCTGTATTCCGGAACCGTGATATTCCGGTCATTCATGACCCATTCGCCACTTCCGGGAACACTGAATGCGCCCCAGTGTATAAACATTCCGAAACGGGCACTGTCGAACCATTTTCTGGCAGCCAGATTTTCGGCGGATGGCTGGTAATTCGTCTGCGCACAGGACACTGATATCAGGATGGTAAATGTCAGAACCGTAACGAGCCATTTCATATCAAGCAATTTTTTCGGACCGGACAGAAATACTACTTATTCAGGTACATGACTTCCTTCACCATCCGAACGGTTTTTTCTACCGAAGGCATGGCGGCTGCCACCAGGTTGCCGGCATAATGTAGTGGCGCATCAGCAGCCGTGATCCGGCGAATGGGTGCATCCAGCCAGTCGAAACCTTCTTTTTGGATGGTATAAGCAATTTCGGATGAAACTGAACCAAAGGGCCATTGCTCTTCGACGATGACCAGCCGGTTTGTTTTTTTCACGCTTTCCAGAATGGTCATCCAGTCAAGCGGACGTATGGTTCTCAAATCAATTATTTCGGCACTGATCTGTTCTTTCTCAAGTTCAACGGCTGCCGCCAGTGCCACTTTCATCATTTTATTGTAGGAGACGATGGTCACATCCTTTCCGGGTCGCGCCACGTGGGCTTTTCCCAGCTCGATATAATATTCTTCTTCAGGAATATCGGATTTGTCGCCATAACTCACTTCACTTTCCATAAAAATAACCGGATCTTCTTCATACCGTATAGCCTGTTTGAGCAATCCTTTGGCGTCATAGCCGTTGCTGGGAGAAACTACTTTCAGACCTGGAATATTGGCAAAATAACTTTCAAATGCGGTGGAATGTTGCGCCCCGAGCTGACCGGCTGATCCGTTCGGTCCGCGGAAAACGATGGGACAGCCCACCTGACCACCGCTCATCGCGAGCATTTTGGAAGCAGTATTCAGTATCTGATCAAGTGCCAGCACAGCGAAATTGAATGTCATATATTCCAATACGGGACGAAGCCCGTTCTGTGCCGCACCTACTCCAAGTGCCGTGAAACCCAATTCTGAAATGGGTGTATCAATGATTCTTTTTGGACCAAATTCATCCAGCATGCCCTGACTTACCTTATACGCACCGTTGTATTCAGCCACCTCCTCTCCCATCAGAAATACCCTGTCGTCGCGGCGCATTTCTTCTGACATGGCTTCACGTAAAGCCTCCCGGTAAGCGATTTGTCTCATTTATATGATTTTAAAGAGGGGCAAAAGTATTGAGGAAAGGGGAATCGGCAATGAGGATTTTTGCTTAATCGACCTTTTTTAACTGAAAATCGAAGGATTGATCCCCTTTATCGAATAAGTTATAATAAGGCAGACTTGCGGAGCATCTTTGTATTGTCAACGGGTTATAAAGTTTGAATCCTGATCCCCTGAAAAAACCGACAAAGATCCAATCCGAAAGCAAATCCGAATCCGAAAGAAAACCGAATCCAATTCCGAAAGAAAACCGAATCCAAATCCGAAAAAGAACCGAGTCCAATCCTGAAAACCATCCGATCATCCTTTGAAACACGAGCGAATCCATCCTGATGAAAACCAAAAAACCAGTATCGTTGAGAGCCGGAGAATTTCGTCCACATCATCCTTCATGATCATTTTTACGAGCTGATTTACCCGGTTTAACGAATTGAAAAGGCCGTCCTGCTTTAAGCGGAACGGCCTTTCATTTTTAGTTTATCCAGTCAAAAAGCAGCAGTGAGCCCTTAAACGGATTCCGGTAACTGAGGGGTTAAAAGCCCGTGCTTAAAAGAGATTTTTATTTACGCATCGCAGTGTCGCTGATCAGTCCAAGTTCCTTGAGGTCTTTAACAGAAATCGTCGGTTCCTGATTCGAGATGATCTTTTTTATTACCAGGTTGCCGACCAGCATGGCGTCTTCAGGAGATTTAAATCCCTGTTTACCCGGAATAGCCGGAATAAATTTCTGCTCTATGTATTTCCTTTCCCCGGCCATGATATCATATCCCCATCCATAACTGGTTTGTATTGGAACTGCCTGCAATAAGACTTTCCCCTTGTGGGCTTGCTGATAGTTAAAAAAAATTACCGCTAAGCAAACAAGCAAAGCGGCAACTGCAATAAGAGAAAATTTATTTCTAATTGTCATTTGGATTCTGGGTAAGGAGGGGGAAGAACTGGTATAAGAAATCAGAAGCGCCAGCCTGACCGGGAGCACTTCTTCCAGTTCCTATGAAGCCGCCACCACCTGTATTTGTTGCATCCGGAGTCACGCTGAATCCAACTGCACCTGTAGTAGGTGGTCCTTCAAATGGCGTTTTTTCCACCCAGAGATCATTCCGAACACCGTTCGTGATGGTCATATCATATTCCCAGGTGTATGGATAAGTAACACCGTTTTCTCCTGTACTGATATATGCCTGGTTTCCGATTACAAAAGCCGAGGCGTTCCAACGCGCAATGTTGATATATCCATCATCATATGAATCGCTGCTGTAGTTACTGATATGACGGAGTTCAGTCCAATTGGGTTCAGTTGTCGGATCGAATACCCAGAAATCTGTTTGCATAACACCACTGTTCACTCCCGTCACCAGATATCCCTGATTGTTATAAACCCAGGTCACTGCGCCATATCTTTTATTTCCGCTGAATCCAACATCTGTCCATGAATCGGAGGAAGGATCATATCTGTAGAAATCCTTTTGTGCATTGGCGCCGTCAAAGCCGGTGCCCGCATAACCAAAATTACCAATGCCGAAACCTACTGCTTCGTACCTCGGAGATCCGGGAAACTGTGCCTTCCGGGTCCAGGTATTTGCTGAAGGATCGAACTGATAAAAATCGTTCAGGTAATTAAACCCATCATAGCCTGTTCCCACAAATGCAAGATTTCCTACACTAAATGCAGTAGCAGAACTTCTCATAGTACTGTCGGGCATGCTGGAAACCTGTGTCCATACATTCCCGGCCGGATCATACTTCCAGAAATCATTGTAGCGTGTATTCAGACCATCCCAGCCCGTGCCTACATACGCAAAATTATTGATCACAAATGAAACCGCTTCACTGCGCGCAGGTCCGTTCAACTGGGATTCTACAGCCCAGTCACCACTTTGCGTATAAGGAATCGTGTTTTTGTGACAGGAAAACAGAGAGCATAAAACGAAAAGTGAAAGTAAATGGAAGTAGATCCGCTTCATATTGTTGTATTGATAATACTGAGTTTTGTAGCGCTAAAAGTATTTTATTTGCAGCGCGAAATACGGACAATTCAGGGGATTTCACAAAAATTTATCAAATAACACAGCTCATTTCAATTGTTAATCGAATCCAAAAAACATACTTTTGCCCTTTCAGAAATTGCGGAAAGACGAATTAATGAATTTACTCAACCCGATACCTGGCCAGATGGTTTTCCGCTTCAGACCGTTCAATTTTTTTCATTTTTCCGAAACCGGATCCTCAATCAGGAGAAAATAAGTATGGGAAGGAAATGTTATGCAGGACGCGGATCATTTATTTATCTCTTGCCTTTTGTGTTTATGCTGGCTTTCATCGGCTGCTCCAAACCACAAATCTCGTTTCAGAGTGTTTATAATGGCGACAACGCACAAAATGTTGTAGCGATAGATACATTCGCCGTTCAGGTTTCCACGGTATTTCTTGATTCCTTCACCACGTCTGGAACGACTGCCCAGTTATTGGGCCGCTATATTGATCCATATTTCGGCACCATCACTTCCCGCAGTTATTCAGATATCGGCGTACCGGCCCCTTTACCTGTCCTCTCCAATGTTTCGGTTTATGATTCCATTGTGCTGATTAACCGGATCAATAAATCATTCTACGGAGACACCACAAAGGACCAACGTTTCCTGGTCAGTCAGCTGACGCAGGTTATGAATTATCCGGGTCTCCAGACAGCCTTTTACAATAATAACTCCATACCCTATGACCCTGAAATCCTGGGATCCGCTACGGTCAGAATTAATCCCACTGCCGGGTTAACGAGCCAGCGGGCGGGAGATTCCATCAGAATGACGATGCCGAACTGGATGGGTGAACAGCTGTTTGGTATATTGTACCGTCAGCCTGATACCGTCAAAAATTCTTCCATATTCCGTCAATTCTTCAAGGGGCTGACCATGTACCCGGATACGACGATGCCGGGAGCGATTTATGGATTCAAGGATACGATGGTTCTCCGGATATATTATCATGAACCGGGCGTAGTCGTGGTGCAGAAAACAATTGATTTTCGTGTCGAAAATCAGTCTACCCAGTTCAACCAGATTACTTATGACCGCACAGGTACACCCACTGCAAATATTTCAGCGGCAAATACGGAACTTCAATCTGCATCGACCGGTAATCAGGCTTTCCTTCAGCCCATTACGAGTCTCTATGTAAAGCTTTTATTCCCGACGATCAGCAATTTGCTGGGCTTCCAGGATTATCTGGCGGTTATGAAAGCCGAACTGGTCATAAAACCGGTTGCAGGCAGCTACAGTCCGACTTATGCGCTTCCTCCCATGTTAAACCTTTCGAACACCAATCAGGGAAATACCATCGGTACTACACTCCCGTTTGGAAACGGAAATCTGAGCATAGATTATTTGTATGGAACCAATACGAATTATAGCTATGACATTACACCCTATATTCAGAATGCGCTTACTCAGGGAGCGCCAAACAATGCGAAGAACGGGTTGATATTAATCGTGCCCGCCAACGCTTTCAATGTCATGTTTAACCGGACTGTGATCGGGGATGCGCGTAATCCCCTTCGTTCAAACCAAATTGTCCTGGAAATATTTTACGCCTCATATTATTAATATGATCAAACCGAACGGATTTTGTTTTATGCGCATATGGAAACTTACCATATTGTTTTCCGTTCTTTTGATTTCAGAAGGGTTCGCACAAACCAACAATTCCCCTTATTCCATTCATGCCATCGGAGATATTACAGATAATATCGTGAACCGCACCACCGGTCTTTCCTCTACCGGTATCGCCTACCGGAATAACAGGTATCTGATAACAAATAATCCGGCTGCACTCAGCGGACTCGACAATCAGTTTTTCACCGGCGAGATAGGCGTAAACGCGGAGTACATTAATTATTCGGGAAATGCAGTCAGTCAGACCGAACACCAGTCCTCCGATATTACTTTTAAAAGAGTGGCATTCGGAACAAAACTTTTCAATCACTGGGGATCCGCTGTCGGGCTCGTTCCTTTCAGTGAAGAAAATTATGAATATTCCGGAACGCGGCCAATCGGTTACAATAATGGTACGATACCAAGTTATGATCAGGGATACGGTGGTTTAAACAAAGTTTTTTGGGCAAACGGATATGAATTTTTCAACCATTTGTCGGTTGGAGTCACAACTTCCTACCTGTTCGGATCCATCACCAACAAAAATATTATTCTCGGACAGGGTACATCCATTTACCTGTCTAAAAACAACAACACATTTTTCAGTAACTTTTATTTTGACTACGGTTTGCAATACTACGGCTCTATTAATAAGCACTGGGACGTCACGGTCGGAGCCATTTATTCAAATCAGACCAGCATGAATACGGAAACAAATATTAATGTCATTAATATTGATTCCAACGTGCTGCGTTCGACAATATCGGTTGGCACGTATAATATTCCAATGAGTTACGGGCTGGGTATTTCCGTTACAAAAGATAAAAAATATACTTTCCTGGCTGACTATAAATTTCAAAACTGGTCGAACCTCCGGTCTACCACCGGGGATTTTTTTTATGAGAACAGTCAGCGGGCATCTGTGGGGTTTGAAATTTCAAAAAAGAAAGTGGCTTATAATACGTACTACGAAAAATCTTTTTTTCAGGCAGGTCTGTTTTACAACAGGACTTACCTCATCGTAAACGGAACACCCATCGATGATATTGGCGGTTCCATTGGAATGGGTGTAAATTCCCTGCGTACCCCACTGTCCTGTATCGTGGTCCTGACTTACGGCGTAAAAGGAACTACAGCCAATAACCTGCTCAGAGAGAATTATGTGACGGCCAGTTTTGTATTCTCGATGCGTGATTTCTGGTACACACACGGAAGGAAGTTCGATTAACTACAACACGCCAATAATACTTCCCAAAGGCACACCCAGGCCGGTGCAGGCATCCCATCCTGGACCCGCGGTATAACCTCCGTTTTTTGCAGTAATATTATTTCCGACCGTAATGTCTTTGAGCACGGATGCCGTTGAAGAATATATCTTAGGATGAATGTATCCTGCTTTTCTCTTTAGTTTCTGATTTGCCAAAGCGATGAGTGCCGCCATCAAAGGAGCGACTGCGCTGGTCCCACCCACCACGGTCCATTGTCCGTCAACAAGTACATTATATCCGCTTGCAGAATCCGCATTTGCCGCTATATCCGGAACCCCCCTGCCCTTTTTTTTATTTGAATTCACCGAAGGAGGCAGTGTAATATTTTTCTGATAATCCGGAACGGGAAATATATCGCTGATGCCACCGCCCGTCGCCCACCCGTCCATATCATTCCAAACGGTTTCGGAATTTGATAACAATCGCGTTCCGCCACACGCAAGTGCATATGGGCTGCTTGACGGAAAATCGACATGCGCTTTACCATCCGTTTGTCCGTCAGAAGATCCATTGTCACCTGCCGCCACGGTGATCGTTATACCCAAAGCAGCAGCCGACATAAAAGTTTCATTAAAATTCTGCATGGCCTGGTCGCTCCACTGGGATTCAGCGCTTCCCCAGCTGATTGAAATAACGGACGGGCTATTGACTTTGTCATGAATCGCCGTACTGATGGCATCAAGAAAACCTTTATCCGTATTCTGTGCAAAGTAAACGACGATCTTAGCACCTGGTGCGACAGCTCCGGCTACTTCTATGTCAAGCGCCACTTCCCCGTCTGCACTATCGGGTGTGGAAGGTGAATTCATTGCCCCGTCCACAGACTGCGATGTAATAACAGGCAGCGCTATGCCGAGTTTCGTAAAGTAATTCAGCATATCCGTGTTCCGGTAACCGCCCCCGAGCTCTAAGAGGGCGATACATTCTCCCGTTCCATTTACGTCACGGGGATATTTATACGCTTTTGCCACCGCATCCGGATTATATGAAACGGACGTGTCTTTTGGTTGAATCAATCCGCCGTCCTTTTTTAGTAAATGAAACATGGGCCGTGCCTGCGGGCGATTGTCAAGGCCAAATACTCCTGTAATAACATCGGTCAGGATTTCAGGAATTTGAATGGCTCCGCTCCGGCCGCGAAAAGCAATTCCGGAATCCGGAATGAAATTAGCCATATAAACCTGGAAGGCTTCACTGAATTTTTGGACCGTTCCTTTGAGAATGACACAACGTTTGGAAACGGAAGATTGAAGAACCGTCAGATCGTGTTGTCCGGCAAAAGCAACCACCAGATCTATATCTTCCTGCGATGCGCCAAAACGACGATCGAAAACTTCCTGAGTGACGGGTTTATTTTTGCCCTCGCCGACACTCCTGACAAAATTCCGGATGGATGTTTTTCTTCTCAGCTTGACCAGCACCTCTATGACTTCATTAAGGGAAGTATTGCCGGTATTTTTACCGGGAGGAAGTTTTCTAAAACTCCCCGGTAGTTCTACATGGGATTCAAATTTTGCAGAAGATTTCAGATAAGTGTTTTTTGCTGCAGACATAACAGAATTTTTTGAAGTAATTTGCAGGATGAATCATATGTTACGTGTTGCGATACTTGATCTTTACGAAGGACGCCCGAACGAAGGTATGCGTTGCATTCAACAAATCCTTCTGGAATATAGCCGGTCTAAGGGTTTTCCTGTATTCTCCAAAACATATGATGTCCGGTTAAAGGAAGAACTTCCGGATCTTTCCTATGATATTTATTTGTCGAGTGGTGGCCCCGGCAGTCCCCTGGAAACTGAAGGCGTTTCCTGGGATAATAAATATATGGACTGGCTGCATAACCTTGTTAAACATAATAAGATAGCCGGCGAAGCAGATAAAAAATATGTTCTTTTTATTTGTCATTCATTCCAACTTGCATGCCGTTTTTTTAAGACGGGTCACGTGACGAAAAGAAAATCCACGGCATTCGGAGTTTTCCCGATTCACATGAAAACAGAAGGGAAAAAGGATCCCGTATTTTACGGACTGAAAGATCCGTTTTATGCTGTGGACAGTCGCGATTATCAGGTGATAGAAGAAGACAGGTCGGATATCAAAAAGAAAGGCGCCAGCATACTGGCCATTGAGAAAGAAAGACCGCATGTCCCGCTTCAGAGAGCCATTATGGCCATCCGTTTTAATGAATTTATGCTGGGAACCCAGTTCCATCCGGAAGCAGATGCCAGTGGCATGAGCATGTATTTGCAGAGGGCCGACAAAAAGAAAACAGTGATCGAAGGTTATGGGGAAGAAAAATGGAAAAGTATGATCCTGCAGTTAAACGATCCGGATAAAATCAGAAAAACGTATTCTCAGGTGATCCCCAATTTCCTGAATATTGCGAGAAGGATCTGAGGAAAGTATGGGAGGATGGGAATGCTTGAACGGAATTTCAAAATTGGTTTTCATAGTTAGTCTGATCATAAATTTTTCTATTGCCTGGAGTTTTAAGCTTTCGGCATTAAGTTTAAAAAATGATTCCGCATTTCCGCAAATTATTTAACGAATCCTTTACGGAAGAAAAATATCAGGCTTTTCTGAACGACCTGAATGCGAAACATCCGGGCGCCATCGAATTTCGGGTGGCGGAAACACCGGTTTTTGTTCCGGATCTATTTAAGGATCAGATGATCAGCGCCTGTGAATCGATTGTAGATATCATCACCGCTCCCGGTTTTAAAGAAGAATCCCGCAAAGCCATTCCCAGTGGTGACTATGTGCCAGGTCGGGAAAATCATCCGCATTTCATTGCATTTGATTTCGGTGTTTGTTTAAATGAAAAAAATGAACTCGAACCGCAGCTGATAGAGATGCAGGGATTTCCTACCCTCTATGGATTTCAGGTTTATTATCCAGAAGTCATTCAGAAACATTTCATCATGACGCGGGATTTTACCCAATATCTCAGTGACTATGACCGGCCGACCTACCTGAAGGATCTGAAAAAAATACTGCTGGGTGGCGGGGAGGTTGAGAACACGATTTTACTCGAAATCAAACCCCATGAACAAAAAACGAGAATCGACTTCTACTGCACTGAAGATTATTTTGGTATACAACCAGTATGTATAACCGAATTAATTGCCGAGGGTAATCAGCTTTTTTATTTTCATCCTGAAAAGAAAGAAAAAATCAGGATAAAACGTATTTATAACCGGATCATATTTGATGACCTGCATGCGCAAAAGGATTCGATCGGAAAACATATTGATCTGCGTTCCGAATGGGATGTTGAATGGATCCCGCATCCCAACTGGTTTTACCGGATCTCAAAATATACCCTTCCGTTTATCACACATCCATATGTACCGGAAACCCTGTTTCTGAACCAGGTGAAAAAAATACCCGAAGATCTGGAAAACTATGTTTTGAAACCCCTTTTCTCATTTGCCGGACAGGGTGTGGTAATCGATATTAAACCGGAAGATATCCGGAATATCAGCGAACCTGCCAACTGGATACTGCAAAAAAAAGTAAAATACGCGCCGGTGATTCAAACACCCGATGATCCTGCAAAAGTTGAAATCAGAATCATGTATATGTGGCCGGAGGGAGCCGTAAGACCAAAAGCAGCAATAAACCTGGCACGCCTGAGCAAGGGTAAAATGATCGGCGTAAGGTATAATCAGGATAAGACCTGGGTTGGGGGAAGTGTGGCTTTCTTCAGATGACAGTTAACAGATGACAGATGATAGTTACTGGTTGTCTATCCACTCTCACACTCTCACACTCTCACACTCTCACACTATTCAGCCAATCCTGCCAGGATAAACTCCAAATTCATTTTTGCAATATTGGTCATCGAGATCTCCTTAGGACATACTGATTCGCAGGCCTGTGTATTTGTGCAGCTGCCGAATCCTTCCTTATCCATTTGTGCGATCATATTCAGAGCACGGGATTTGCGCTCCGGTTTCCCCTGTGGCAACAGGGCCAGATGAGATACTTTCGCTGACACAAATAACATCGCTGAACTATTTTTACAGGCTGCTACACAGGCTCCGCAACCGATACAGGCTGCAGCAGCAAATGATGCGTCAGCCAGATCTTTGTCAACCGGTAGTGAGTTGGCGTCGACCGCATTTCCCGTATTAACAGATATATAACCACCAGCCTGGATGATCCGGTCGAAAGCAGACCGGTCCACTATCAGGTCCTTTATAACCGGAAATGCATTGGCTCTCCACGGCTCAATCGTAATTACATCTCCGTCCTTATATGCCCGCATGTGTAACTGGCAGGTTGTATTTGCATGCCATGGTCCATGCGGTCTTCCGTTGATATACATAGAACAGGTTCCGCAAATTCCCTCTCTGCAATCGTGGTCAAATGCCACCGGTTCCTGACCTTCGCGGATCAACCGCTCATTCAGAACGTCTATCATTTCCAGAAATGACATTTCGGAAGATATATCCTCCATTTTATAAGTCTCAAAACGTCCTTTGGCAGAAGAATTTTTTTGCCTCCAGATTTTAAGTGTCAGGTTCATTTTGTAATGCTCCATTCGGAATGGTTTACTCTATTTACAATTGAATGAATTTAATTCTCACACCCTCACACTCTCACACTATTTATAGCTCCTCTGACTCGGTTTTGCAACATCGAAATGCAGGGTCTCTTTATGCAATTCCCATTCATGTTCTCCCTTGTATTCCCAGGCCGAAACAAAACTGAAATGTTCATCATCACGTTTTGCCTCTCCTTCCGCAGTCTGCATTTCTTCGCGGAAATGGCCACCGCAACTTTCATTCCGGTTGAGTGCATCGACACACATGAGTTCACCCAATTCGAGAAAGTCGGCCACACGGGCTGCCTTATCCAGTTCCGGATTCATTTCATTTTTATCACCGGGAATTTTCAAATTACTGTAAAAATCTTTTTTCAATTGCCGGATTTCAGCAATGGCTTCTTGTAGTCCGTTTGCATTTCGGGCCATGCCACATTTGTCCCACATGATCTTTCCCAGCAGCTTATGAAAATGATCCACTGTTTTTGTTCCTTTAATGTTCATTAAAAGGTCCAGACGTGCAGTCACTGCTTTTTCTGCTTCTGAAAATGCCGGATGATCCGTAGGAATTTCAGACACGCGGATTTCATCCGCCAGATAATTACCGATGGTATATGGAATCACGAAATAACCGTCGGCCAGGCCCTGCATAAGTGCGGATGCGCCAAGCCGGTTAGCACCATGATCAGAAAAATTTGCTTCACCAAGACAATACAATCCGGGAATCGTGGTCATCAGTTCGTAGTCTACCCACAATCCACCCATCGTATAATGTACGGCCGGGTAAATGCGCATGGGTACATCGTACGGATTCTCACCTGTTATCTTCTCATACATATCGAACAGGTTGCCATATTTTTCTTTTACGACGTCCTTTCCGTAACCTCTTATGGTTTCAATAGAAGGATTTTCCAAACCATGTTTATTACATTCCACTTTCCCATACCGGATGATGGCCTCAGCGTAATCAAGGTATACAGCCTGCCTGGAAGTACCCACCCCATATCCGGCATCACATCTTTCTTTGGCAGCACGACTGGCCACGTCACGAGGAACCAGGTTTCCAAATGCGGGGTACCTTCTTTCCAGATAGTAGTCTCTTTCCTCTTCTGGAATTTCTGCGGGTTTTCGGGTTTCATTTTGTTTTTTCGGAACCCAGATACGTCCGTCATTGCGCAGTGACTCAGACATCAGTGTAAGCTTCGACTGGTAATCGCCTGAAACCGGTATACAGGTCGGATGTATCTGCGTAAAGCATGGATTTGCAAAATAAGCGCCCAGCCGGTGGGCCTTCCATATGGCCGTTACATTACAGCCCATCGCGTTCGTTGACAAATAAAACACGTTGCCATAGCCTCCGCTGCAGAGCAAAACGGTGTGACCAAAATGTCTTTCCAGCGCTCCTGTTGTTAAATTTCTGGTGATGATGCCTCTTGCCTTTCCGTCTATAACCACAAGCTCCTGCATTTCATGGCGTGTGTACATAACCACATTACCGAGCGTAACCTGCCTTTCGAGAGCCTGGTAGGCACCAATCAGCAATTGCTGCCCGGTTTGTCCGGCCGCATAAAAAGTTCTTTGAACCTGTGTGCCTCCGAATGAACGGTTACTGAGTAGTCCTCCGTATTCACGGGCAAAAGGCACACCCTGTGCAACGCACTGGTCAATAATACTTGTACTCACTTCTGACAGACGGTGAACATTTGATTCCCGGGAGCGATAGTCCCCTCCTTTTACAGTATCATAAAATAAACGGAAAACGCTGTCCCCGTCATTCTGATAATTCTTTGCAGCGTTGATGCCACCCTGTGCAGCAATGCTGTGTGCACGTCGCGGCGAATCCTGGAAGCAGTAGGCTTTTACTTTATATCCCAATTCCGCCAGTGAGGCTGCAGCCGACGCGCCGGCCAGACCGGTTCCCACAACAATGATTTCAATCCTCCGCTTATTGGTTGGATTGACCAGCTTAACATGTCCCTTGTATTCATTCCATTTTTGCTCCAGTGGACCCGATGGAATTTTTGAATCGAGCATATCATTGAGAAATTTGGTCCCGCCTGATGCGGGATGAAATTTGGAAAATTAAAAATTAACTAACCCACTTTAAATAAACGGACACAGGCATCATGGCGAACGCGAGTGAAACAATCACCGCGAAACCAAATCCGATGCCTTTTATAAGTGATATATATTTTCCATTGGGAATACCGAGGGTCCTGAATGCACTCTGAAATCCATGAAGCAGGTGGTACATTAAGGACAAACAACCGAGCACATACAACATGTCAACAACCGGATTTTGAAATACCCGGACGATTTCCGCGTACTGGTTTACAACTTCCTTCCCCCCAATTTCCGTCGTGGGCAGATCCATGAATCGCGACGGTACCCAGAAATGTGACAAGTGCATGATCAGGAAAAATAATAACAGAGTGCCGAGCAGGCCCATGCTGCGACTATACCATTTACTGCCACGGTTTCCCATCTTCAATGCATAACCGTTACGACGACGGGAACGATTTTGCACTTCCAAAACCAGACCCTGTATAATGTGAAGTAAAAGACCTGCAAATAAACCCACCTCTACGATCCGGATAACCACCGTCGTTGCCATGAAATGAGAAGCGAGGTTAAACATTTCCCCTCCGTCGTTCGCCCAAATGCAGGCATTTATTCCTACATGAACCACAAGAAATGAAATCAGGAAAATCCCGGTCAGGGACATGATAAACTTTTTGCCGATCGAAGAGGTAAAGAATTCAGACCATTTCATATACGCGTTGAAAATTGAGAATCAGGGGAATAAGGCAAATGTAAGACAGGAAATGGGAAATCCCTATCTTAGCCGCTCAAAAATCTGTTTGGATGAAGCGCGAAGAAGATTTTGAAGCCAATCTTTCGGGTGAAGAAGGAACTACAGAGGAAACTAAAACGAGTTGGTTTAAACGAATCAAGAAAGGCATTCTTACCAGCACGGCGGAGAAAAAAGAAACTCCGGAGGGTCTGTGGACCAAATGTCCGAGTTGCAATTATATATGCACAGTTACTGAACTTCGGGAAAATCTTTTTGTCTGTCCGAAGGATGGTCATCATCACAGGATTGGCAGTGATGAATATTTCGAAATACTTTTCAACGACAACAAATATGATGTGCTCTTTGAGAATATTCGGTCAAAGGATTTTCTCCACTTCACAGATTTAAAATCTTACCAGAAACGTCTGGAAGAAACCTGGAGTAAAACGGATATTACGGATTCCATCCGAATTGCCGCCGGACAGGTCCGGGAACATCATATGGTTATAGGCTGCATGGATTTTGAATTCATCGGTGGGTCCTTGGGAAGTGTGATGGGTGAACGAATTGCAAGGGCTGTGGATTATTGCCTTCAGCATAAAGTACCGCTGATGATTATTTGTAAATCGGGCGGTGCCCGCATGATGGAGAGCGCGTTTTCTTTAATGCAGCTTGCCAAGGTTTCAGCCAAACTCTCCCAACTTACAGATGCCAGAATCCCCTATATTTCTTTATTGACGGATCCCTCATTCGGAGGGATTTCTGCTTCTTTCGGCATGCTGGGTGATCTCAATATTGCAGAACCGGGTGCACTAATCGGTTTTGCAGGACCCCGGGTGATCCGTGAAACAATTAAAAAAGATCTCCCGGAAGGATTTCAGCGCAGCGAATTTCTCCTCGATCATGGATTTCTGGATTTCATCGTCAACCGCAAGGAATTAAAGCATAAGATTTCCACGGTGCTGGCCCTGCTAAAAAACTGATCCCTTAATTTTGCGATAACTATGACTGAGATCAGAAACAGGTCTGCGTACCATGAATATTTCATCGAAGAGAAATATGATGCGGGAATGGTATTGGCCGGAACTGAAGTCAAATCGATCCGGGAGGGAAAAGTGAGTTTTGCTGACAGCTTTTGCCTTTTTTTTAAATCCGAACTCTGGGTTCGTAACCTGCATATTGCAGAATATCGTTTTGGGACGACCTATAATCACCTGGCCGTACATGACCGGAAACTGCTCCTTAACCGTCAGGAGCTTAGAAAACTGGAAAATAAACTAAAGGACAAGGGCTATACCATCATCCCCCTGCGGATTTTTTTGAGCGAAAAAGGGCTGATAAAGATGGAAATTGGGCTGGGAAGGGGTAAAAAACTCTATGATAAACGGGAAACGATCAGGGATAGAGACACCCAACGGGAAATCAAGCGGTATTTGAAATAAATCACCCGGTTGTTAAAAACGGTCATTTTTCAGTCCGGAAGCCAAAATAAACATGTGATGGTATAATGATTGCGGTTTTCACACGTTAGATTGAGATGTCAACCTATTGATATAAGCCCATGAAAAATCTGGTACTCCTTTTACTCTTGCTAAGTGCTTTTACCGCTCAATCACAGAAAGTTACGGGTTACTGGTATGGCCAGGCCAATGTGGAAATGGCGGGAATTCAAAACAACTATCTCACCGAGCTCATCATCTCCCAGAAGGGCACCAAAGTAAAGGGCTTTTTCGGTTATTATTTCAAGGACGTCTACCAAAGTTTTGTTGTGAAGGGAACATACGATCCGAATACCCGGAAGCTGGTTATCAATGATATTCCGATTATTTATTTTAAAACAAATTCCACGGAGAACAGTGTCGATTGTATCACTAGTTTTTATGGAACACTTCGCGTTTCAAAAGTGAAGACGGAGCTGATCGGTTATTTCTACCGCGATAAAAAATATACATATACATGCCCCGACCTGCGCGTGAACTATACATTGTATACCGAAGCCAAAGTAACAGACAGCATTTTCAAAGATATGTCCAGCACCCGGAGCTTCTGGAAACCTCAGCCACCTGCTCCCGATGTGGTAAAAGGAAATGATGCCAAACTGGAAACGGAAATGACTGCGATCGCCGATCCGCCTTCACCCAAAAAAAAGCTAGCTGACAGTTCAGCAATCCCTACTTCTGAGAAAAAGACGGCTCCTTTACTTGTCAGTCAGCCAGCTCAGGCTGTACAGGCAGATATCATCAAAATAAATGAAGATTTTAAAAAAAGAAAACAGATCGTAAGCAAACAGATTGTCGTTTCTTCCGATAGTGTCAGGTTGAGTTTCTATGATAATGCAGAAGTGGATGGAGACAGCATCTCTGTATTTCTGAACGGAAAACTGGTCATCGCACATCAGGAACTGACTGAACGCGCTTTCAACGTATATGTGCAACTCGACAGCGCCCTCGATGTAAATGAGGTTAGTATGTTTGCAGAAAACCTTGGAAAATACCCGCCCAATACAGCGCTGATGGTGATCAGCGACGGTGACAAACGATATGAAACCTTTCTCTCCAGCGATTTCAAAGGCAATGCAACGATCCGACTGAAGTTGCGCAGGAACTCCATTGCGGGCAATTGATTCATTCCCGGTTCAATTTCAATTAAAATTTAGTCCTTACTCTTTTCTATGCCAGGCACTGCCTGCTTATCTGAAAATATTTAATTTCCCGGATTCAGCCGGCTGATTAAATTTGACATAGAAAATTCGGGATGTAGCGCAGCCCGGTAGCGCACTACGTTCGGGACGTAGGGGCCGCAGGTTCGAATCCTGTCATCCCGACGGACAAGAAGCCCGCAGCGATAGCTGCGGGTTTTGTTTTTCCGGAAGCGGGAAAGCTTGCTTTCCAAAGCGAACGGAAAAACAAAACCGTTCCGACGAAGTCGGAGCGAGGCTTCTTGGGTAAAAAGGAGGGCAACAGGATCATCCGAAGGATAATCCTGTCATCCCGACGGACACTCAGAAAAGCCTTCGCAAATGCGAAGGCTTTTGATTTCGGATCGGAGAAAGTCGAGCTCGCTCTGTTGGGAAAATGATTTAATTTTATTTAGCATTGAGGGATAGAAACCAACTATAAAAAAATCATACCAATGAACAGGGTTGTACATTTTGAGATACACGCAAAAGATCTTGATAAGACACAAAAATTTTATCAGGAGGTGTTTGGCTGGGACATTAAAGATATGGGACCTCAAATGGGTAACTATCGGACGGTTTCCACCGGTAAGGAGGAACCGGATTCACAATGGCCGGGTATCAACGGAGGAATCACTCCCCGTCGTGGCGAAGGACCGAAAGGCGGCGAACCCGTAAACGCTTACGTGTGTACGATAGAAGTTTCTGATATCGACGAAACGCTCGAAAAAATACAACAGGCCGGAGGTGCGGTGGCTACGGATAAAATGGAAGTACCGGGTGTGGGAATACTCGCTTACCGCAAGGATCCGGAAGGAAATATTTTTGGTGTTTTACAGCCAGCCCGGCGATAGACAAGAACCACTGGCCATCTTTTTCTTGTTTATCATATTCATTCATAAAATGTTATCTCTGTAAAATTACGGATCGCTCCGGATCAGATCAACATGCGGCCCGAATCTTGCACTACTACGCTGCCTTTGTTACCTTCTTAACAGTATAATATTTAACTTGCACGATAATCTACATGGTAAATACCCCCTTGAAATACTTGATATCCATACTCTTACTATCCGTTTTTTTTGCATACTGCTCTAAGTCCGGCGATTCTTCAGATGGACATAACCTGCCGGTAAGTAACCTGTCAGATCTTACAAATATTCAATACGGATCTAACAAAGATACCAGCGGCAAAATGATTTCGCTGACGATGGATTTGTATTTTCCACCGGAAGCAACAACTGCCCGGAAATTTCCCCTGGTGATGGTCATGCATGGTGGCTCTTTTCTCGACGGAGATAAGGGAGATATGAAAGATGACTGCGCCGTTCTTGCTGATTCGGGATTTGTCGTGGCATCCATCAATTACAGATTGGGATGGAGAGCCGGAACGGGACAGTGTAACGGCGACGAATCCAGTGAACTCCAGGCTGGTTACCGGGCAATACAGGATGCCAATGCAGCCATGCGTTTTTTGGTTGCCCACGCAAATACATATGGTATTGATACCAGCTGGCTTTTTCTGGCCGGCAGCAGCGCCGGCAGCATCATGGCACTGAACAGTGTCTATATTCCCGAGAATATTGCAGTGGCTTTTTTACCCGCCGAATTTAATCTACTCGGTCCTGTAAACAATGCGGACAATAATCTGACCAACACATTCACTATTAAAGGGATTTGTAATATGTGGGGCGCCCTGCTCGATTCAAATCTCATCACCGCTTCCAATGCCTTACCCACCATTTCATTTCATGGCACCAATGACGATGTCGTTCCCTTTAATTTCGGATACAATGAATCCTGCAGCAACTATATCATGCTATATGGTTCCGAATGTATCCAGAGAAGACTGGAATTTTACAACAAACCCGCCATTTCAAATTTTGTAATTGGCGGCGGTCACGGACCTTCCGTTTATACGCCGGAATTTTTGATGGGCAATACGTCCTGTTTCTTCCACAGACTGATAAAAGGCGAACCGATAACCAGCAAAGTTTACACAACCCTTGTCAGTAGTTGTAACTAAATCTATCCTATTCACCCATCGCGATTTCAAAATAGGTAAAGAAGGGCAATGCTGCTTTGTAAGATTTCAATATTTCAGGAATCAAATCTTTTGACAGGACCATTTCATCTTCAAACATTCTTTGTACAAATAGTTGTTTGAATTTCAGCAATTCAATATTTGGATTGTCCGCCTCGTATCCTTTCGGCGGCCTTGACAGCCTGGCGCCGGATATCTTTCCAAAATGTTTTAGAAATTCCTTCGAATTAATAATTTTCTTCAATCCGATACCGTCGTAGTCAATTTCCTGACGGATTTTTTTTAAGGTTTCGGGAGAAGGATCCCAAATGCCACCGCCCATCATAGATCTGCCGGGTTGTATCTGTATATATAATGGACATTTTCTGTTTTCCGGGCCTCTTTCAATGATGGAGCTGAAAAAGGATTTATATGGTGTTTTATCTTTTGAAAACCGGATATCGCGGTAGATCCTTTGTACATATTTTGAGGGTTCTTTTTCCGGTATTCCTTCAATCCTTCCGATGCCCTCCACCAGCCTGGTTACAAATCCCAGGTACTCAGCTCTCGCCTTTTCATATAAAGCCCTGTTTTTTTCAAACCAGGGTTTGTTGTTGTTTGTCTTGATCTGATTTAAAAAATGAAATGTATCTTTTGAAATGAGCGCCATGCATTTTTTATTTAACCGGTTTTATGTAGGCAGATATCTCGTGCATGGTGCCATGCCTGATAAATCCTTTGAGTTTGCCGGCAACGGCTGCCGGGAATCCTTTGAGACGGGTCAGGTCATCGGGCCATAGTTCTTTATTCGACAAAACTTTGCTGACAACAGTATCGATTGAACCCTCGTCCCACAATCCATAGAACTGCGCGGCACGATCATCATTGATCAGATAATACTGGTTACTAAGAATTCCATAATATTTATCAGAATCTTTTTTGACCGGCCGCATGAACAGTATATACGCGGCGAAGCCCATTGAAATGAGTTCCGGCGGATCATCAAACAATTCATAATATTTAAACAGGACAGGCAGAACGCGCATTGCAAGTTTGGAACTATACTGCATGGTAATGCTAATCCACTGATGCTGCAGATAGGGGTTTCTGAACCGGTCCAGCACCTTAAGCCCAAATTCCTTTTTCTCTGCATCTACAATATGATAGGGTATCGCCGGGCTTATTTCATCCATCATCAGATTTTGGATATACGATTCAAAATGTCCGTCTTCCATGGCGGATTTAACTGTTTTAAATCCGGATAACCAGGCAAGCCCGCAACTCAGTGTATGGGTTGCATTGAGCATCCTCAATTTGAGTTCCTTATATTTGGTAACGTCCGGCGTTATGACCACTCCTTCATCTGCAGAGTAAAAAGACAATATTTTTCGAACGGATTCATCTCCTTCAATAGCCCACAGCCGGTAAGGTTCACAAACAGACATCAGTTCGTCTTCGTATCCCCACTCCTTCTCCAAATGTTCCACGGCTGATGGATCAGGTTTTCCCGGCACGATACGGTCAACCAGTGAATTGCAGAAACGATTGCGAAGCCCCAGCCATACTATAAAAGCTTTGTCCATCTTATTGAATTCGGCCAATTCCATTAAAATGGATTTCAATTTTGCACCGTTGTCCGTCAACAATTCAGTCGGAATTATAGTCATTCCCGAATCGGAAGATCCATGAAATATCTTGTATCGTTCAAACAAGAAAGCCAGCAGCTTTGCCGGAAATGAACTGGGTGGTTTTTGAAAAATAGATTCTTTTACCAGTTGAATCCCCACTTCTGTCGTATTGGAAACAACGATTTGCATTTGTTCATTGGCCGCTGATTCCATTATTTCCGCCCATTGGCTGGCGGCTGATAAAACACGACTGATGGCTGAACAGATAACATGCTGTTTCACGGGAACGGCGGATTCTATCCCGCGAATAAATAAAGTATATAATCCATCCTGATGATTGAAAGCTTCTGTGTCTCCGGTACTGGTGGACTTGACAACCAGGATACGCCCGTTGAAAATACCCTCCTGGTTTGCCCTGTCAACAAAATAATCCGGTAAGGCCCGTAACAAAACGCCTGTACCAAATTGCAGTATTCTTTCCGGCAAATCGAAAATTTTTTTTCCGGGAATTTCCGTACCGGCCGAGCCGATCTTTGCCAGGTTTTGTCTGGATAATTTCATATAGTCCTGTTATTCCTTTTCCAGCATGACTTTTATAATGCTTCCGGCTGGGTTTGCCCAATTCTTAAATTCTGTTGCCGCATCCCTGAAATCCACTCTGTTCGTAATAAATGAGAGCGGATGAATCAGGCCCTTTTTAATCGTTTCAATCACATGATCAAAATCTTCGCGGGTTGCATTCCGGCTGCTCATCAGCGTCGTTTCTCTTTTATGAAATTCAGGATGTCTGAAAACCAATTCTTCTTTTTGCAGTCCGATCAATATATACCTGCCGCCATGTGCAAGATAATTCAACCCGCCATTAATCGCTTCCCTGTTACCGCTGGCATCTACTACCACCGTCGGCATATCACCATTTGTAATCTCCATCAGCCGCTCAGTTATATTCGGATCTCCCGCCTGAATGATATGTGTTATTCCCAATTGGGTTCTACAAAAGTTCAGCCGGTGCGGGTTCGTATCCATGATAATAATTTCTGCGCCCCGGAGACGGGCAAATTCAATGGTTCCCAGTCCGATCGGACCTGCTCCCATCACAAGTACGTATTCACCCGGTTGAATCCCTGCTCTTCTGATTCCGTGGGCGCCGATGGAGAGCGGTTCCACCATGGCCAATTCTGTCAGGCTCAGACCCTGTCCATGCATCAGAAGACGTGAAGGAACTGCAAAATGATCAACCATTCCACCGTCAATGTGCACGCCGCAAACCCGCAGATTAGTACAACAGTTTGTTTTGCCGGACCGGCAGGCGATGCATGTTTCGCAATTCAAATAAGGCAGAAAGGTTACGGCTTCTCCCTTTTGGAAGCCTGGCGCGTCATCAAAATCCATGAGTTCGCCGGACACTTCATGACCCAGGATCCGCGGATAGTTGAAATACGGTTGGGTACCTTCGAAAGCATGCAGGTCAGTTCCGCAAATTCCAATTTTCCGGATCCGGATAATCGCATGACCTTTTTTTAATTCCGGACCGGCGATATCAGCATAGTCCATTTTCCCCGGTCTTGTACAAACCAACGCTTTCATATTAATTTTTCAATTGAAAGATGATCAGGCATTTGCCAGGGCGCGGTCCAAATGTACATAGCCGCCATCCACATGGATGAGCTGGCCCGTCGTATGGCTGGATTTATCCGACAGAAGAAAAGCAACCATATTCGCTATTTCTTCCGGCCTGGTCATCCTGTTGCCAAGCGGAATTTTTTCTATGATTTCGTTTAATTTTTCTTCCGGGTTTTTCAGTGTGCGGATCCAGGATTCATACTGCGGCGTCCAGCTTTCTGCTACAATAATAGCATTTACGCGAATACCATATTTTAATAATTCAACAGCCCACTCCCGGGTCAATGCATTTCGTCCGCCATTTGCTGCCGCATAGGCCGAAGTGTTACCCTGGCCTGTCTCTGCTGTTTTCGAACTGATATTCACAATGGATCCTTTAGATATTTTTAAATAGGGCAACGCGAAATGCGCCATTAAATAATAGTGGAGCAGGTTATTATGCAGGCTCTCCATGAATCGTTCATAGTTGCCCGATTCCAAACCAACACCATCATTCACTCCCGCGTTGTTGACCAATCCCTCAATACGTCCATATTTTTCAATAACAGTCCGGATCGCTTCTTCACAATTTGCGGGAATGCTCAGTTCAGCATCTACGGAAAATGCCTTGGCACCAGCGCTTTCAATCTCCAGCTGCAGTGCGCGGTTGTCCTTCCCGGATCTGCCAATAATTACCGCGATGGCACCTTCATCCGATAAAACCCTTACGATTCCCTCCCCGATACCCCTGGCACCACCGGTTACGAGGATCACTTTATTTTTCAGACCGAGATCCATACTTATTGATTTAAGTCAGATGATAAAATGACATAGCATTACGTCCAAAAATACCGGACTGCTCTTCAATCGAAAAACCACTAAAATAGTCGGCGACAATTTGCATTACTTCTGAATAGGTTGCCGCCGGCAGGCACACCGGCCAGTCAGACCCGAACATGATACGATTTGTTCCGAACACTTCAATTACGGTATTCAGATAAGGCTGGAAATCTTCCTGTTCCCAAAATTCCCAGTCTGCCTCATTGACCATACCCGATATTTTGCAATAGACATTTTGATATGGAGCAAATCGCTGAATAGCCAGTTTCCACTCCGAAATAACGCCCTGCTTTATGTGGGGTTTGGACAGATGATCAATTACGAATCGCTGATCAGGATAAGCAGCCACCAGTTTTTCCGCAAATCCCAGCTGATCCGGCAGGATCAACAGGTCATAGCTGAATCCATATTTATTCAACAGGCCGATCCCCCGCTGAAATGCCGGGTTCAGGAGACTATCCCGCTGCTTTTCCCCCTGTAGCAAATGGCGGAAACCTTTCATGACATGAAATTGCTGATAATATTTTAATCTTTCCTCCAGTTCATCCGTCTGAAAATCGATCCATCCGACCACCCCTTTTACAAATGGATTCTGATCCGCGAGTTCCAGGAGAAATCGATTTTCATTTTCCGAGGGATCGGCTTGCACAGCAACGGAACAGCCGATATGATTTTCCCTGAAAACCGGCTCTATGTCATGAGGAAGATAATCTTTTTGCAAAATCTTCATTTCATCTGTAATCCAGCCATCCCGCCGGGGATCGTATTTCCAGAAATGCTGGTGCGCATCTACAATCGGATAATGCATTCCCGTTCTTTTTACTTATTCTCCGGGTTCCAGTTTAAATACACGTTCCATCAGCAACCATTTTTCTCCTGGTTTTGACCAGGACAATGGTTTTTGAAATTGGGACATCAATGTTTCCCATTCCTGCACTTTTGGATTTGCACCGTCAAGTGCCGCTTTTTTTTCAAAACTAAATTCAGCCGAAACCTTCAGGATCATAAAAAGCCGGTTGCCCGTCCTGTATATTTCCATATCCAGAATGCCTGCATCCTTCAGACTATCTTTTATTTCAGGCCATACATTCTTATGGTAATCATCGTATGCACTGATTTTTTTTTCATCTTCCTGAAGGTCAAGTGCGAGGCAGTATCTTTTCATGTTAATGATTTTAAGCCACGGAAAATTTCAGTTTTTCAGCATGCATGTTTTTAAGGGCGAATAATAACACAACAATAAAACAGGAGGCCGGAACGAGATATGCCTTTTGTATGGAGCTCGCATCGGCGACCCGGCCCATGATAACCGGGAATACAGCTCCCCCTACAATCGACATCACCAGTAAAGAAGATCCCTTTTTTGTTTTCGGGCCAAGACCACGCACACTCAGAGAAAAAATCGTAGGGAACATGATGGACATAAAGAATTCAACGCCAAGCAACGCATAAACGCTGAATTTACCCTGTATCATCACCGCGGCGGTAAGTAAAACCATATTCACTATGCTATATAGTGCCAAAAGTTTCGGTGGATCTATAATCCTAAATCGAATCAGCGCTGTACCGACAAAGCGACCCATCATGAAGCATACCAGGGCAACAAATAATAAAAAAGCAGCGGGTTTTTCCGCCAGGCCACCTACCCGACCTGAAAACAATATGAAGAAACTACTGATGCAGACCTGTGCACCGACATAAAAAAACTGGGCCAATACTCCAAACATCAGGTTCTTCTCCTTGAAAATGGAATCGGTATTTATTGTTAGATCACTGGTCTCATTAATTTCCGGCAGCGGCGTTCTGTATAAAAGAATGGCCACGGAGAGTACAACCAGTCCGATGATGATATAAGGTATCTGCACTGAGACAGCTTCATGATTCAAGTAATTGTTCAGCTCCGTTGGCGTCATTCCGGATTGCTCGGCTGCTGATAATTGCTTACCGGAGAGGATAAAATTACCGCCTATTAATGCGGCAACGCAAGCACCCAATCCATTAAAAGATTGCGCGAAGTTCAGGCGCTGAGCGGCGGTGGCCTGATCTCCCAGCACGATCATATAAGGATTCGCTGCTGTTTCGAGAAAGGCCAGTCCGCTGGCAATGATAAATAATGCGACTAAAAAGAAAGCGTAGGACCGGGCTGCTGCTGCGGGATAAAAAAGGAAAGCACCCGTGGCAAAGAGCAGTAAACCTAATATCGTTCCACCCTTATATCCATAGTGTTTCATAAATATACCCGCAGGAAATGCAATCAGGAAGTAAGCAATAAACGAAGCAGAATCAATAAAGGCAGACTGCAGATTATTTAACTGACATGCTTTTTTTAAATGCGGAATCAGGATTGAATTCATATTCAATGCAACTCCCCATAAAAAGAACAGGGCCGTAATCAGTATGATTGCTGTCGATCTTTTATTTGGAGCCATTTCCGGATTGTTCAGATTAAATCTGATTTGAATATACACATTCGCTCCAAATTAACCTAAGCGTATACAGGCATTGTCTCTTTCCCCCATTTCCTGTTAATGAGTTTCCGGCAGGGTTTTTCAATTCCGAAATAGGTCAGCGATGCGAATCCTGCTACGATAATAACATAACCGATACAATAACCCAGGCCGGTCCAAAACCCGGCCGATGCGGAGTATGCACCATATTCTACTCCCGGCAACTTAAATCGTATAAAAAATGAAGGAAATAGCTGTATGAGATAAATCGAATAGGAAACTTTACCCAGATACTGTGCGACCCGGTTATTGCATGCGGCATGCAATTTTCCTTCATTGAGCGCAAATACAAAAACAACCAGCATGAATAAAATAATATAGGTCCCATCGTTCAGACCCATATGCAGGCAAAAAATAGTGAGAAGGATTACGATTGCAGCCGTGATATCCCTTTGGAATATTTTCCGGAAAAGTCCGGCCTCATATATTTTATATACTAACATGCCCAATATGAATCCGGCAATCCCCCTTAAATATCCGTAGTCAAAAGATACATCCAGGTTATGGGGGACTACAGCCTTGGGGTCGAACGGATCATGACGAGGTAACAAAAACATAATTGCGACGTAGGCCGTAATTGCAAACAAAGCAAGCAGTATAACTGCCAACATTTTTTTCCGGTATATAAAAATAACGAGAAAAGGAAAAACCATATAAGCCCACCATTCAGCGCTGATACTCCATGAAGGAACGTTCCAGGTAAATACCTTATGTATTCCGAATGAATGGATCAAAAGCAGGTTGGTCGGGATGGCCGAAGGAGCATCGATGATATTCCAGCCGCCCGAGAGACCAATCAGTAGAATCAGCAGGATCAGTGTAAACAGGTGAAGCGGATATACACGTGCGAAGCGGGCAACCGCAAACCGCCGAAAATTTCCGGCTGACAAACCCTGTTGAAAACTCTCCTGATAAACATGGCTGATAATAAACCCGCTCAGGATAAAAAATAAATCCACCATGACGTACCCTTTCGCGAGGATCATGGATTTTTGAGGATTCACAAACTGTATAAAGACTCCGTTGAAATGAAAAAAAATAACCCAGATCGCGGCAATACCGCGCAAGGGTGTCAGGTTTGACAGGTACTTATGTGTCGGTTGCATGAAGGGATGTTTAGGATGAAGGTTAAAACTTAAATATCCTAAAAATTCCTAACATTAGATACCACTGGCAGTAAATCCGGTTATACGATGGGGAATACGGGTCAGTCGAACAATTCGGGCTGGTCTGGCTTTTTCTTTTGTTCCCATTCCATGGTAAGGCTTTTGGTATATTCCGTTAGTTTAGCCCCCACAGCTTTCCAACCCATGACCTCCACCACTTTGGCCGTTTTGATTTTGGCTTTTCGAACCTGCGCACCGCGCCCGGACTGGACGATCAATACCGGTTCATCATCCGTACTCACTGTCTCCAGGCGGTTCCCCTCACCTTCCTTGATAAATGTAAATTTATTATGAAGCGAATTGGTTTCGATTTTAAAACGCTTGATACTGTACTGTGCTTTTTCATTGTCCAGATAAATAGCCGTAACTATTTTTTCCGGATTGAATTTCTCAATTAGTAATATTTTATCCGCATCGAATCGCTGGGTGAGTTCCTGGTCGGTGATTTCATAATTCCCGTCATCATAGATTACCAGAAGTCTGTCTTCAGCAGCAAATTTGCCAAGGAAACTTCCCTTCTCTTCGGTATTGAGCCGCCCAAAAGTATCGTCAAACCAGAGGTTCCGTGCATTCAGGGTGGCTTTACCAGCCTGTTTGAATTTAACTGTCCGTATGGGATACTTCGTAACCTGGTTGCCCAGCGAATTACGGGATTTAATTTCCAATGTCTGAAAATCAAAATCAAATTCTTTATGTCTTGCCGAACAGGCAGGGCTCAATACGATCCGCACCAGTTCAGCCTCCCCATTCTGGTTGACTGAGAAATAGTGCACTTTTGCTTTTTCGGATTTCGTCAGTTCATATTCCTTTTCCCGGCTCACACCCGTAACGTTAAAACGTTTGGCATAACTGATACCCGTTTTACCATCGGCATAGATCATATTGTAAGTGGTTCTCTCGTCATTTTTCTGAAATATACCCACATGAATAATATCCTTTCCGATAAAAGTTTTCTCCGCCACTTTTACAATCTTCATGGTACCACTGCGTGTAAACGCAATGATATCATCAAGATCAGATGCTTCTGTAACGAATTCGTCCCTTTTCAAACCGGTTCCGATGAAACCTTCTGAACGGTTCACATAAATTTTAGTATTCGCAATGGCCACCTGCTTCGCCTGAATGGCTTCGAAAGGACGGATTTCGGTTTTTCGTTCCCTGCCCTTACCATATTTGCGCAGCAGCTCCTCGAAATAGTTCACGGCAAAGTCAACCAGGTTATTCAGATCAAATTTTACCTGTTTGATTTCCGATTCCAGTGATTTTATCTGTGCATTCAGCTCGTCAATATCGAGTTTATAAATTCTTCGAACAGGCTTTTCTGTTAGTTTGACGATGTCCTCGCGATTGATATTCTTTTTAAGTTGTTTGCGGAAGGGCACAAAGGCTTCTGCGATTGCAACCAGCACTTTTTCCCAGGTTGCATGTTTCTTTTCCAGTTCCTTGTAGATCTTTTCTTCGAAGAATATTTTTTCAAGCGAAGTGAAATGCCATTTTTCCTGCAGCTCGGCGAGTTTGATTTCCAATTCTCTTTTCAACAGGTCCTTGGTCAGATCCACCGAAGTTTTGAGCAATTCGGGCATGGAAGGGAATTCCGGCCTTTGTTTATTGATGACACATGCGCTGGGAGAAATACTGATCTCGCAATCCGTAAATGCATACAATGCATCAATAGTGATATCAGGTGAAATACCCTGGGCCAGATCCACCTGGACCTCCACTTCAGCAGCAGTATTGTCAGTTACTTTGCGTATCCTGATCTTACCCTGGTCATTTGCTTTGATAATCGAATCGATGAGCTGGCTGGTGGTAATACCATAAGGAACATCCCGGATCATCAGGGTTTTCTTATCCAGTTCCTCGATATGCGCCCGGACGCGCACGCGCGCACCCCTTTTCCCTTCATTGTAATTCACCACGTCAATCATTCCGCCGGTTTGAAAATCCGGGAAAAGCTCGAATTTTTTTCCTCTCAGATATTTTACCGCTGCCTGACATATTTCACAAAAATTATGAGGCAGAATTTTAGTTGCCAGCCCTACAGCGATCCCCTCAGCACCCTGCGCCAAAAGCAGGGGAAATTTCATGGGAAGCGTGATGGGTTCATTTTTTCTGCCATCGTAACTCAGTTGCCAGTCAGTGACCTTTGGGTTGAAAGCAACTTCAAGTGCAAATTTGCTGAGTCTTGCTTCTATATACCTCGCAGCCGCTGCATCGTCACCAGTTCGCACGTCGCCCCAGTTTCCCTGCGTTTCGATCAGCAGATCTTTCTGTCCGAGATTTACCAGCGCTTCCCCAATGGAAGCATCACCATGCGGATGATACTGCATGGATTGTCCGATGATATTGGCCACTTTATTGAATCTCCCGTCATCCATTTCCTTCATGGCATGGAGAATACGGCGCTGGACCGGTTTCAAACCGTCCTGTAGCGCAGGCACAGCCCTTTCAAGTATGACATAGGATGCATAGTCCAGAAACCAGTTTTTATATTGATTGGATATACCGGTCTCATTCAGCAAAAATTCTTTGTTCGTCATGGTGGACACAAAGATATATAGCCCAGACCAAAAGACATTGACAACCGCTTAGCAAAACCGGCATATTGTTTCCCGGAAACTATACATATATTCACCCCGCAATTGTTTTTTATCTAATGCCAAATTATGCCGGGCAGACGAGGGTTCTTGCCGCTGTAGACTGTATCATTTTTGGATTTGACGGGCAGAACCTGAACGTATTATTAGTGCAGCGCAATCTGGCACCCGAAAAAAATAAATGGAGCCTGATTGGCGGATTCCTTGCGAAATCAGAAAGCCTGGAAAAAGCAGCTGCCCGTGTGTTGAAGGAGTTCACGGGCATTGAAGGTTTGTATATGCAGCAACTGCGAACCTACAGCGATCCGCTCAGAGATCCCCGCGAACGAACACTCTCCACAGCTTTCACGAGTTTGATTGATATTTTTCAATACGAAGAACAAATCATCCGGGAATATCATGCGGAATGGTTTCCGGTCCGGAAAAAACCAGGACTGATTTTCGATCACGATACCATGCTGAAAATGGCTCAGGAGGAACTTCGCCATAATGCAGCTTCATACCCCATCCTTTTTGAACTGCTTCCGGAGAAATTCACGATACCTCAATTACAAACCCTCTATGAGGCTGTATATGAAACCCGCTTCGACAACCGAAATTTCAGCCGTAAAGTTTTATCAACAGAACTGCTCATCAAACTCAAGGAAAAAGACAAATCCGGCTCAAAAAAAGGTGCATTTTATTACAAACTCAATAAGAGAAAATACAAAGCCGGGTGAATATATGTATAGTTTCCGGGAAACAATATGCCGGTTTTGCTAAGCGGTTGTCAATGTCTTTTGGTCTGGGCTATATAT